>X4_Red_Fox__coassemble_66_pt1 | contig 22291 bp, 20 predicted proteins | sample X4_Red_Fox__metabat2_low_PE_004 | metagenome-assembled genome bin X4_Red_Fox
TCAGCACCTGCCGGGGCATGGTCTCATCGTCGGCGATCAGTACTTTGAATGTCAAGGTGGTTCAACTCCTGTTTTGAACTGTGGAATGTATATATAATAAACAAAAACTGCCTGGACTGCAAGAGTATTTTAATGGGATACGCCCGAAAAAGGGGAAAGAACACAATTCTGTCCACCTTTCCAAATTTCGTCCCGTTGCATTTTGGGCCGGGTTTTGCTAGGATAAAGTTACCAAATGAAACACGGCACGCAAGGGGGGCTTTCAGAATGCACAACCAAAATCATCCCTTTCTGAGGGACCTGAAAAAGAACTGGATTAAGTGGCTGATGCTGGTTCCGGCGGCGGTAGTGGTCATCCTGATGTGCTACATCCCCATGGGCGGCATCGTGCTGGCCTTCAAGAAGTTCAATTACTACGACGGCGTGTTCGGCAGCCCCTGGGTGTGGTTCGATAACTTCAAATACTTCTTCCAGTCGGGCAAGGCTTGGATTACCACCCGCAATACGGTGCTTTACAACATTGCCTTTCTGTGCGTGAACACGGTGCTGCAAATCAGCTGCGCCATTATGCTCAGCGAGCTGGCGGGGAAATTCTTTAAGCGGATCACCCAGTCGGTGATGTTCTTCCCCTATTTCATCTCCTGGGTGGTGGTTGGCGCATTCATCTACAATATGTTCAACTACGAGTTTGGCGCCGTGAACACCTTCCTGAAAAGCATCGGCTTACAGCCGATAGACGTGTACTCCCAGAAGGGAGCCTGGCCGCTGATCCTCATTGCCGTCAGCGCCTTTAAGAATGTGGGCTACGGCACGGTGATGTACCTGGCCAGCATTGTGAACATTGACGAGCATCTTTTCGAGGCCGCTGAGCTGGACGGCGCCACCATGTGGCAGAAAATCTGGCACATCACTCTGCCGTGCATCCGGCCCACCATTGTGATCCTGTTCCTGATGGCCATTGGCACCATTATGAAGGGCGATTTCCAGATGTTCTGGCAGGTGACGGGCAACAACCCCATGGTGCTGGAAGTGACGGACGTGATCGACACCTATGTAAACCGCTCCCTGCTGGAGCTTCAGGAATTTGGCATGACCAGCGCAGCCGGTCTTTATCAGTCGGGACTTTCCTTTGCGCTGGTGCTGCTGGCCAACTACTGCGTGAAGAAGGTAGAGCCGGACTACGCACTCTTTTAGAACCTGCACAGGAAAGGGGGAGGCAACGTGAACACAAAACGTCTGCAAGCCCAGGGGCGCAAACCCCAGGGCAAAGACCGCATGATTTTCAATGCGATCTCCTATACGGCGCTGACAATCCTTGCAGCTGTCTGCCTGCTGCCCTTTTTGCTGGTGCTCAGCGGCTCCTTCTCGGAGCAGTACGCCATCCAGCTCCACGGCTACCAGCTGATCCCGGAGACATTCTCCCTGGATGCCTACAAAATGCTGTTCCGGATCCCACAGGAGCTGCTGCGGGCCTACGGCGTGACGATTTTCGTCACCATTACCGGCACCACGGTGGGGCTGCTCTTTACCAGCATGGCCGCCTATGTGCTGGCCAGCCCGGACTTCCGCTACCGCTATCCTGTGTCCTTTTTCTTCTATTTTACCTCGATTTTCGGCGGCGGCCTGGTGCCATGGTACATTTTCTGCAACAAGTATCTCCATTTCCACAACAGCGTGATTTCCATGATCCTGCCCATTCTGATCAATGTGACCTATCTTCTGATCCTGAAAAGCTACATGATGGGCATTCCCGCTGCGCTGTATGAATCGGCTCGTCTGGACGGGGCCAATGACCTGACCATCTTCTTTCGGATCGCTATGCCGCTGTCCAAGCCTGGCCTTGCCACGGTGGGCCTGTTCCTGGCCTTGAACTACTGGAACGACTGGTATAACGCCATGCTCTTCCTGGACGAGGGGCGCAGGGACCTGTATCCGCTGCAATATTACCTCAACAACATTCTCACCAAGGCCCAGGCCATGAACGCTGCTGCGGCCCGCAGCGGCATCCCGGCCAGCGACGTTCCCAGCGAGCCGCTGAAGCTGGCCATGACCGTGGTGGCCATCGGCCCCATTATCCTGCTGTATCCCTTCCTGCAAAAGTATTTCGTGAAGGGCGTTACCATCGGCGCTGTAAAGGGTTAAAAATTCGGAAGAATTTTTATAAAAAAAGGAGGAAACAGTTATGAAAAAGACAACAAGAATGCTGGCGCTGCTTCTGGCGGTCATGATGACGATGACCCTGCTGTGCAGCTGCGGCCAGTCCGCCCCGGCCCAGGAAGAACCGGCCAAAACCGAGGCCCCGGCAGCTCCTGAGGAGCCGGCCCAGCTGGAAGAGGTCACCTTGACCATGTACCTGATTGGCGACCGTCCTGTGGACAACGACGAGGTGTTTGCCAAAATCAACGAGAAGCTGAAAGCGGAAATCAACGCCACCATCGACGTCAAGTTTATGAGCTGGGGCGAATACGAGCAGAAGTATCCCCTGATTTTTGCCTCCGGCGAGGACTGGGACATTATCTACACCGCCGACTGGTGCTTCTATAACTCCCAGGCCACCAAGCAGGGCTTCTGGGAGATCACCCAGGAAGCACTGGAGACCTACGCTCCCATGACTGCTGCTTCCATCTATCCCGAGGCTTGGGAAGAGGCCAAGGTGGACGGCAAGGTGTACATGCTGCCCATGAACTATAAGGAGATCACCTCCTACGTGTGGCTGGCCCGGGGCGATTTGATGGACAAGTACAACATCTCCTCCGTGGCCTCCCTGGACGAGGCTGAGAGCTATATGCAGGCCATCGTGGACAACGAGCCTACGCTGATCCCCCTGGATGTTGGCTCCGACTATGACAAGCTCTTCGTATTTGATCGGATGTGGGCCAAGGCCAACTGGGAATCCGAGGAGAAGCTGGCGGGCATCGGCCCCTGGCAGGCCATGGCCAGCGTCAGCGAGCTGGACGAGAGCGTGGCCGTTAAGGGCAACTACCAGCAGGACGAGTTCCTGGAAGTGGTGACCCGGCTGAAGGATTGGAAGGACCGGGGCTTCTGGAGCAAGAACGCTGTGGTCAACACCCAGAACAACACCGAGAGCTTCCTGGCCGGAAAGTCCGCCCTGGCCCTGTGCAATGTGAACACCGCCAAGAGCCTGTATTCCCAGCTGACTACCGAGCATCCGGAGTGGGATGTGCGGGTATTCGATGCCCAGGACGGCGCACCCCCGGTGCTGAACTCCTACCTGGCCAACGGCATGAGCATTTTCTCCAAGTCCAGAAATCCCGAGCGGGCACTGATGGCCCTGGATTATCTGCGCAACGATCCCGAAATCAACAGCCTGTTCTGCTACGGCATTGAAGGCAAGCACTGGGAAGCCTCCGGCGAGCACGGCCTGGTCTCCCTGCCCGCCAGCACCAACTACCCCTATGACGGCAACTGCAACTGGGGCGTGCGCAACGATGCCAACTGGCGTGTGGTGGAAGGCAGCATCCCCAACCTGGATGAGCTGACCGCCATCTGGCAGGATTCCGCCCGCAGCGCCCGGTACCAGTCCTTCGTGTTCGAGGATGGCAACGTGAAAAACGAGATCGCAGCCATGACGGAAATCTTCAATTCCGAATACAAGCTGCTGGGCCTGGGCTTCACCGATGACCCCGCCGGGGACATTGCCAAGCTGGAGGCCAAGATGACCACCGCCGGTGCGGAGAAGGTCTACGCCGAAATTCAGCAGCAGGCCCTGGAATTCAACAAGGCCAACGGCGGCTGAGAAACAGAATCCAACAAGCTATGGGGGACGGGGCCTTGGCCCCGTCCCCCTTGTTTCTGACCGCTTCCCCTGACACTTAGATGAAAAGGAGGAACCAATATGGAGTTTGTCAACGCCGCCGACTGGGGCATCCTTCCGGGAAACCACCGGGATCTCACCGCCCGCATGGCCGAGCTGCTGGCCAGGCTGGCCGGGCAGAGGGATGTCTGCCTGCGCATGGAGCCTGGGGAGTACCACTTTTACCCCCAGGGCGTGCCGCTTTACCAATGGAACATTTCCAATCACGACCTCAGCGACGGCCAGGCCACGGGGATTTTTCTACGGGGCTGGAAGGATTTCACCCTGGACGGCGGAGGCAGCCGGTGGATCTTCCACACGGAAATGCTGCCCTGCCAGGTTGCGGACTGCGAAAACCTGCATCTAAAGAACTTTTCCGTGGATTATTCCCGGCCGGCCTACTCAGAGGGCATCATCCGCCAGGTAAGCCCCCAGCAGATGACGGTGTGGATCGACCCGGACCAATACCCCTGGTGCATGGAAGACGGGCGGCTGGTTTTTTGGGGTGAAAACTTCCGGCATGCCCTGCACCTGTGGCTGGAAATGGACGAAAACACCCGCAGGCCCGCCTGGGGAACGGACGACCTGTACATCTGCACCCAAACCCAGAAGGTGGGCCTGCACCCGGAATTTCAGGCCCTGGGCCGGGACCTGGTGCAAATCACCCTCCGGGGGGAGGAACGTTTTTTTGCCGGGAGCCGGGTGGGAAACCGGCTGATTTTCCGGCACCATCCCCGTACCTCCCCGGCGGTTTATGTCACGGACAGCCGAAACATCTGCTGCGAAAACATCCGCATTTTCCACACACCGGGCATGGGCTTTCTGGCGGAGCGGTGCGAGGATGTGACCTTGCAGCAGTTTGTGGTGGCTCCCCAGCCGGAAACCGGGCGGTACTTTTCTGCGGCGGCGGATGGGGCCCACTTCGTAAACTGCGGCGGCACCCTCCGGCTGGAAGCCTGCCGGTTTGAAAATCAGCTGGATGATGGGCTGAATGTCCATGGGTTCTATGCGGTGGTTCTGGGGCAGCCGGCGCCCCGGCAGCTGCTTCTGGGCTGGGGCCACCCCATGCAGCGGGGGGTCCGGCTGGCCCGCCCCGGGGATGTGCTGGCGCTGATGCCGGCGGATACCCTGCGGCCCCATTGGACCGGGCGGATCTGCCGGGTTTTTGACGATGGCGGCAACATGGGGGTGGAGCTGGAAACGCCCCCGCCGGTGCTGCCTGCCGGACGCTGGGTTGCGGAAAATCTCACCCTCTCCCCGGAAGTCCAGGTAAAAAACTGCCTGTTCCGGGGCAACCGGGCCAGGGGCATGCTGCTCACCTGCCGGCGGGCCTTGGTGGAGGGCTGCACGTTGGATGTGCCGGGGGCGGCGGTCTATCTGGAAGGGGAGGCCCAGTACTGGTACGAATCCGGCGCCGTCCAAGAGCTGATTCTCCGGGAAAACCAATTTGTCAATTGCAGCTATATCCCCGCCTGGGGCCAGGCACCCATCACGGTCTGCCCCAAGGTACGCCACGGTGAGGGCTATTACCACGGCCGCATCGTCCTGGAAAACAACCACTTTTCCTGCTTCGACCGCCGGATGGTCTGGGCCAGGGAGGTAGAGGAGCTGTGCCTGACGGATAACCAATTCACCCCCACCGAAGCCTACCCGCCAACAGAGGGCGAATGCCTAGACCTGGCAAACTACGGCTGCCTGCGGCAGGAGCATACATTTCAGGAGAAGCCCCAAAGCGAAAGCGGGCAAAACAAAATGGATGCTTCCCGCTAAATTCGGGGAAGCATCCATTCGGAAATTGCCTATGGGACCGCAGGGGAGGGGGCGTACAGCTCCTCTTCGGTGACGCATTCGTTTTTTAGGCGGCCTACCAGGTAGTCCAGGGCTGCTGTGACCCGGGGGCGGATGTCTCCGCCGATGAGTACGTACATCAGGTCGTCCCCCACTTGCAGCTGTCCCTGGTTCAGCCAGACCCGGATGTAGTGGATGCCCTCCAAAGCGTAAGCATCGGCCACCACCCGGTCCACCTGGGCGCTGTCGTAGGAAAACACCATGCCCACCACCTCCGGGGCCTCCTGGCCCTGGCGGACGGAGATTTTGGCGCTGCGGCGCACGGTACCGTTGTGCACCAGGTACATGCCGATTTTCGGCGCTGAGGGATGGGCCTTGGCCTCCCGCAGCCAGGCATCCATAGACGGAACGGGCATCGGCAGAACACCTCCGGAAAAAACATGGGGCAAAAGCTGTCCAACATATTCACTATACCACAAATGCTCAGGTAAAGTCTATGCTCACTTTCGCCAAGGTTTTGCATCAAATATTATGGAACATCCCATCTTGCAAAATGAGGGAAAAGGCGTTATGATGAAGCTACAAAAAAGGAGTGAGTCCAATGTACTAACAAAGGCTCCTGAGTTCAGACGTTGGGTTTGATCAGGAAAACCAAAAGGCAAGGAACAAACTTCCAAATCTGTAGAAAGTATGAGGTTATGTAAACGATGGAACCTACCTGTGAAATGGAATAACCCTCAGTCAGGCGCAGTGATTTCGGCGTGGTGACTGAGGGTTATTTCTTTATGTGCCGCCCTGGGGGCGGCGTTTTTTGTTTGACGGAAAGGTGGGGCTGTGCTACAATGGAGAAAATTCATGTTGGGGAGGAACCGATATGTCCCAAAGTACCCGCATTGCTGACACCACCAAAGCCCAGCGGATCGCCATTGTCCGCCAGTGGATCCCCCAGGACCCGTCCTTAGAGGACTGCAACATTGACCTGTGGGAGTTTTACGACGATTACATCCAGGGTAAAAAGGAAATCGCCGAGTGCAACGCCGCCTTTGCCAGCACCCTTGGGGCGGATTAAGCCTGGGGCGGATGGGCCTCGATGTAGCGGTCCAGGATTTGGGCGGCGGTGACCACCATGCGGGCGCAGGGGCGGGTTTTGTAGTACTCTGCCGTCCGGGGGGTGGGAGCCGGGTCGCTGGGGGGATTCTTGAGAATTTCCCGGCAGACGATGCTGCCTGTCTGCTCCCGGAACTGGCCGGCCAGCTCCTGAACCAGCTGGTAGTGGGCCTTCTTGGCGGCATCGCCGGGGCCGGGGTCTGCATAGCCATAGAGCAGACCGGCCACCATCAGCATGCCGCTGACAGCGCCGCAGACCTCCCGCAGGCGGCCCATGCCGCCTCCGAAGGAAGAGGAGAACTTCGCAGAAAATTCCGGGTCCAGGCCGGTAACGTCGGAAAATGCCACCAGCACCGCCTGGGCGCAGTTGCTGCCGCTGAGAAACAGCTGGGCAGCTTTTTCACTGTGATCCATAGAAAAACCTCCATAGTGAATAATTGGGGCCGCTGCAAACGCAGCGGCCCCGGTGTTTTGGGAATCAGCGGCTGCCCTTGTCGTAGGGAACGCCCTCGGCCTTGGGGGCACGGGACTTCTTGGAGGTGAAGGCCAGCACAGCCAGCGTCACCAGGTAAGGCAGCATCCGGTACAGGTGGGAGCTGACGCCGATCTCGGCCAGCATATACACGCCGTCTCCGTTGATGTCAATGGAGCTGTAGGCGGCGGCAACGCACTTGAACAGGCCGAACAGCAGCGATGCACCGGCGATGTTCAGGGGCTTCCAGTTGCCGAAAATCATAACGGCCAGAGCCAGGAAGCCGAATCCGGCCACGTCGCCGTTGGCGGTGCAGTTGGCGGTGGTCAGGGCGTAGACGAAGCCGCCCATGCCGGCCAGAGCGCCGGAGATGGTGGTGCCGATGTAGCGCATTTTGTAGACATTGATGCCCAGGCTGTCCGCCGCCTGAGGATTCTCGCCGCAGGAGCGCAGCCGCAGGCCGAAACGGGTCTTGTAAAGCACAATGGACAGCACAATGAAAATCAAAATGCACAGATACGTGGCAAGGTACACCTTGTGCAGGAAGGTTTCGCCCAAGAAGCCGATGTCAGCGCTCTTGGGAATGCCGAAGGTGGACTTTTTCAGCATGAACCAGGAGGCGGCATCGCCGGTGGCCATCATCAGGGTGTTCTGGTTCACCAGGATCCGCACCAGGAACAGCACCAGCGCCGGAGCCATCAGGTTCAGGGCAGTGCCGCCGATGGTCTGGTCCGCCCGCAGGTTGATGGAGGCGAAGCTCAGCAGCAGGGAGAACAGGGCACCCAGAAGGGCGGCCACCACCATGGCCATCACTTCCAGACCTTGCAGGGTCATCCACTGCTTGGCCTTGACGGCTTCCACGAAGACATCAAAGCCCTGCATATAGTGGACGAACAGCACGCCGATAAAGGCACCGAAAATCATAATACCTTCCAGAGCCAGGTTGATGATACCGCTGCGCTCAGCGAACACGCCGGCCAGAGCGACGATCATCAGAGGGACTGCGTAGAGCAGTGTCTGCTGAATGACGAATGTCATGCCTGCTCGCCTCCTTTCTGGGAATCTGCATTGGGTTTGGCATCTGAGCCGGGGGTGGGTTCGGCATTGACGTTGGTTTCCGCCTTGCGCTTGCCGGTGAGCATCATGCGAATCACCAGGGAGAAGGCGCTGAGGTAGACAATCACGGCAATGATCACGTCGGTGATATACTCATTGTAGGCGGTATAGCCGGTGAGCTGCTGGCCCACAATGTCCAGCATAGCCATGAAGATGGCGGTGAAGATGACACCGATGGGGTTGCTCACCGCCAGCAGGGCCACGGGAATGCCGTTGAAGCCGGTGGCGGGCAGGGACTGGTAGGTGGACCAGTAGAACTCGGTGTTGCCGGAGAGCCAGTACAGGGCAGCGCCGCCGCCGGCCAGGGCACCGGCAATGGCCATGGACAGCACGATATTGCGCTTGTCGTTGATGCCGGCATACCGGGCTGCATGGCGGTTGGAGCCGCAGGCCTTCAGCTGATAGCCCAGAGTGGTCTTGTTGATGAGGATGAACATGGCGATGGCGATCACAATGGCGATGACAATGCCGCCGTTGATCTGAGAGCCGGGGAACAGCTTATCGAGGCCCAGCTTGGGGGTGGCCACACCGTTGAAGGAGGTCTTGTAGATGTAGCCGGCCTTGGTGTTTTCCACCACGTTCTTGAAGTTGCTCACGTCAAAAGACCAGGTGACGATGTTGGCCGCCAGCCAGTTGGTCATGATGCACGCCAGCACCTCGTTGATGTTGAGGAATGCTTTCAGCAGGCCCGGGATGGCGCCCCACAGAGCGCCGGCAATGCAGCCGCCCAGGAAAGCCAGCACCCAAATCAGCCCGGCAGGGACAACGTCAGAGGGGATGCCCAAGGCGATCATCAGCGAGGCCATGGTGCCCATCAGGTACTGGCCGGGAGCGCCGATGTTGAACAGGCCCGTCTTGTAAGCCACGGCCACGGAAAGGCCGGTCATGATCAGGGGCGTGGCCCGGAAGAGCATGTTGCCCAGGGACTGGGCGTTATAGCCCCAGGTCAGCTGTCCGGCGGCGTTGCGCCCGGTGGAGAGGATACCGGCAAAAATCAGCCGCACGCCGTCCCAAATGCCGGCAGGGGTGATGGTATCCTTGGTCAGGCCCACGATGACCACCACGATGGCGCCCACGATCAGGCCCACCAGAATGGAGATCAGGGAGGCCAGCACCTTCTTGGTGCCGTCCTTGCGATAAATGGTCAGCAGGGTTTCGCTCATGCTTGTGTGCCTCCTTTCCGCTTGGCGCCGGCCATGTACAGGCCCAGCTCCTGAACGGTGGTGGTTTTGGGGTCCAGCTCGCCGACGATTTCACCCTCGTACATGACGAGGATGCGGTCGGCGACGTTCATCACTTCGTCCAGCTCCAGCGATACCATAAGCACAGCCTTACCGGCATCCCGCTGGGCCACCAGCTGCTTGTGGATATACTCGATGGCACCTACGTCCAGGCCACGGGTGGGCTGGACCGCAATCAGCAGGGGGCAGCCCCGGTCGATTTCCCGGCCGATGATGGCCTTCTGCTGGTTGCCGCCGGACATGCTCCGGGTGATGGTAATGGGGCCTTGGCCGCTGCGCACGTCGTACTGGCCGATGATTTTTTCGGCGTACTTCCGCACGGCATCCCGCTTGATAAAGCCGAAGCGCTGGAACTTCGGGTCCCGGAAGGATTGCAGGACGATGTTGTTTTCCAGGGTGTCATCCAGCACCAGGCCGTGCTTGTGCCGGTCCTCAGGGATGTGGCTCATGCCCGCCTGGCTGCGCTTGTGGACGCTGGCGTGGGAGATGTCCTGGCCGCAGAGGGTGACATGCCCGGCGGAGGCTTTCTCCAGGCCGGTCAGGCCGTAGACCAGCTCCGTCTGGCCGTTGCCGTCAATACCGGCGATGCACACGATCTCTCCGGCACGGACCTGGAAGGAAACGTCGTGGACGGCGTTTTTCTTGCTGGTTTTGGAGTGGAGGGTCAGCCCCTGCACGTCCAGGATCACGTCGCCGGGCTTGGCCTCGTCCTTCTGCACCTGCAGCTGCACCGGGCGGCCCACCATCATGTTGGACAGCTCCTGCTGGTTGGTGTCGCAGATGTTGACGGTGCCGATGCACTTGCCCTTGCGCAGCACGGTGCAGCGGTCAGCCACAGCCATGATCTCGTTGAGCTTGTGGGTGATGAACAGGATGGACTTGCCCTCTTTGGCGAAGCCCCGCATAATGTCCATCAGCTCGTCGATTTCCTGAGGCGTGAGCACGGCGGTAGGCTCATCGAAAATCAGGATCTCGTTGTCCCGGTAGAGCATTTTCAGGATCTCCGTGCGCTGCTGCATACCCACTGTGATGTCCTCTACCTTGGCATCCAGGTCCACAAAGAGCTTGTATTTTTCCGACAGCTCCTGAACCTTCTGCCGGGCCACTTTCCGCTGTAAGAAGCCCAGCTTGGTGTCCTCCGCACCCAGGATGATGTTGTCCAGCACGGTGAACACGTCCACCAGCTTAAAGTGCTGGTGCACCATGCCAATGTGCAGTGCGGTGGCATCGTTGGGGTTGTGGATCTGCACCACTTCCCCGTTTTTCTTGATCTGACCTGCCTCCGGCTGGTATAGGCCGAACAGGACAGACATCAGGGTGGATTTACCGGCACCGTTTTCGCCCAAAAGCGCATGGATCTCGCCCCGGCGGAGCTGGAGCGTGATGTCGTCATTGGCCACAATGCCGGGAAACTCTTTTCTGATATTGAGCATTTCGATAATGTATTCAGACTGCATTATGAATCGCCCTCCTTCCCGTATTTCAGACAGGATTATTATAATATGGCAGTGGGAAAAAAGCAAGAAAAGAATCCGCCTGGGGCAGAGTTTTCCCGGAACGGGCAAAAAATAGTCCGTGCCCCGCTTCTGGCAGGGCACGGACGTGGGATTATTTCTTTGTCTTGGGCATGACCAGCCGTTCTTCGATGCGGGTCATGGCCTTGAGCATGCTTGCCTGGCAGTCCGGGGTGACTTTATCCAGGTAGTTTGCCTGGTAGGCTTGCAGGGCCTTTTCAATGCGGACCACCCGCTGCTTTTCGTCGGGGCACTCGCTGGTGCGGACGGTGTAAATGGGGGTGTAGCTGTAGCCTGTGACCTTGGTGGTGCCGGTGGAGGCATCCTTGGTGATTTCCAGGTCTAAGATGATGGAGTAGTTGGTGGCGCCCCGGTTGGCATCGCCGTAGAAGTCCCCCAGGGAGTAGGCAACCAGCGTGCCCTTGGCGGGGTTATACTCGATGGGCTGCAAAGTGTGGGGATGGGTGCCGAGGATCACGTCCACGCCCCGCTTCTGCATCAGCGAGACGATCTGCTCCTGGGTGGAGCTGATGTCGTCGTTGTATTCGCTGCCCCAGTGGACCATGGCCACCGTCAAGTCCGGCTTTGCCGCTTCTACATTTTTGAGGATGGCTTCAATGCCCTCTTTGTTTACCTTTTGGTAGTTGGAGTCGTAGTCCTCATAGAGCAGATTCACCAGGTTTTCGCTGCCGGCGGGCATACCCCGGCCGCCCAGGCCCTTGGTAAAGGCCACGAAGGCCACCTTGATGCCGTTGGCTTCCACAATGGTGTAGCCCTTGGAGGCTTTGAATTCTGCATCGCTGGAATACGCCCCCAGGGGCTCCATTCCGGCGGAGCGGATGCTTTGCAGGGTGGCGGTTAGGCCGTTGAGGCCGTTGTTGATGGCGCAGGAGTTGGCCATCTGCAGCAAATCCACGCCGCAGCCCCGCAGATCTTCCAGCAGCCGCTGGGGGGCGGAGGAGGTGGCGCTGCCGTATGGCTCGCCATAGGCATTGCCCTCGAAGTTCATCACGGTGATGTCGGCCTCGGAAAGGACGGCGGCCACATCCTTGAAAGCCCCGGTGAAATCGTAGTCCCGGGCGGCGATGCCGGAGGTGATGACGCTGTCGGTTACGTTCAGGTCGCCGGCGGCCCGGATATGGATTTTGGAAATGGGGTTGCGGTTGACCGGAGACGGAGGCTTGGTGGTTTCGGCCGCTTCCGTGGGGGCGGTGGTGGGAGCCTGGGTGGCGAGAACGGGCTGCGCCGAATCCTTGGCGCCACGGGTCAGATACCACAGTCCGGCGCCGCAGGCACCCAGCACCAGCACGGCAGCCAGCAGGGTCAGCCGCAGCCGCCGGGCCTGGGCCTTCTGCTTCTGGCGCATGGCCTCCCGCTTTTGCTGGCGGCGGCGCATCTGTTCGTCATTCTGGGGCAAGCTGCTCCCTCCTTTGGGAAAAAGTCTTTGCCCCATTATAACGCATTTTCTCCAATAAAACAAGAGCAAATGTGCACCCCTGCCCCAAAAGCGGCGAAGGATAAGGAAATCTTAAACCCCGCCGCCCTTGTGTTTTGGACAAAACCATAGTACAATGGGGGAAAATCAGGGAGGAACGAGGTGCTTTTATGCAAAGCAAGGACAATGCGGTGACAGCCCAGGCCCAGCAGATCTTGGGCCAGATCCGCCGGGCGGTGGTGGGCAAGGACCAGACCCTGCTGTGGGTGCTTTCTGCGGTGCTGGCCCGGGGGCATATTTTGCTGGAGGATATCCCCGGGGTGGGGAAGACCACCATGGCGCTGGCCTTTTCCCGGGTGCTGGATTTGGACTACAGCCGGGTCCAGTTCACCCCGGATGTGCTGCCGTCGGATGTGACGGGCTACTCCATTCCCGACGGGGAGGGGCAGCTGCGCTACCAGCCGGGAGCGGTGATCACGAATCTTTTTCTGGCGGACGAGCTGAACCGGGCGACCTCCCGAACCCAGTCGGCGCTGCTGGAGGCCATGGAGGAGGGCCAGGTCACGGTGGACGGCATCAGCCACCCGCTGCCCCAGCCCTTTGTGGTGATCGCCACCCAGAATCCCACCGGGGCCGCCGGGACCCAGCTGCTGCCGGACAGCCAGATGGACCGGTTTATGATCCGACTGTCTCTGGGCTATCCCAGCCCCAAGGATGAGATGGCCATGGTCCGCAGCCGCCAGGGGGTGAATCCCCTGAAGGAGCTGACGGCGATGATGACCCGCCAGGAGCTGGTGCAGCTTCAGGACACGGTGGAGCAGACCTACCTCAGCGACAGCGTGGTGGGCTACATCGTCTCTTTGGTGGGGGCCACCCGGTCCAGCCCGGACCTGAACCGGGGCGCCAGTCCCCGGGCGACGCTGGCGGTGACGGCCATGGCCAAGGCTGTGGCCCGGCTCCGGGGCCGGGACTATGTGCTCCCGGCTGACGTGCGGGAGGTGTTTGCCCAGACGGTGGCCCACCGGCTGATTTTGTCCTCCCGGGCGGAGGCCCAGGGCAAGACCGCCCAGCAGGTGGCAAAGGAGCTGCTGGCCTCGGTGCCCAGCCCGAAGGTGCGCTGATATGGCGGTGCGGTGGTTTTGCTATCTGGTGTGCCTGGCGGGGTGCGCCGGGTTTTATGTGTGCTATGGCCAGTGGCTGGGCTGGGTGGTGCTGCTGGTGTGTCTGATGACCCCGGTGCTGTCCCTGGCGGTGAGCCTTCCGGCTATGTGCACCTTCCGCCCCTGGCTGGAAATGCCGGAGGCGGTGGAGATGGGCCAGGAGGCCGTATGCACGTTGGCTGCCAGCTGCGCCATGCCCCTGCCGCCGTACACCGGGGTGCTGCGGGCGGTTTCCAGTCCGGCAGGACTGCACTGGACTGGCCGGGGCGTGCTGCATCTTCCCACGGAGCACTGCGGCGCCGTCACCGTGGCGGCGGCCAGGGTTCGGGTGATGGATTATCTGGGGCTGTTCTTCCTGGTGCTCCGGATCCCTCAGGAGAAAACCCTGCTTATTCGCCCTAAGCCGGTGGCCCTGGCCCATGTGCCGGGGCAGGAGCGGCTTCAGCCCCGGGCCTGGCAGCCCAAACCCGGCGGCGGCTATGCCGAGCACCACGAGCTGCGGACGTACCGCCCGGGTGACAGCCTGAACCAGGTCCACTGGAAGCTTTCGGCGAAAATGGGGCAGCTGGTGCTGCGCCAGGCCATGGAGCCAAAGCGGGGGCTGGTGCTGGTGAGCCTGGATTTGCAGGGCAGCGGGGAGGAACTGGACCGCAAGCTGGGGCGGCTGCTGTGGCTGGGGCGGTTTCTGCTTCGGCGGCAGATCGGATTTGAGATCCGGGCGCTCACCGGGGCAGGGGTTCGGGTGCTGCCTGTGGAGAATGGGCAGATGCTGGACAAGGCCCTGGACACCCTGCTGGCAGACCCGGCGGCGGGATCCGGCTCCATCCGGGACCGGGCGCACAGCGCCTGCTGGCACTATCACATCGGAGGTGGCCTGGATGAAGCGTAAGGACCGGGTTTTCACCGAAGCCGTGGCAGCGGCGGTGGGCTTCTGCGCCGGTGCAGGAGGGGCCGGGTGCTGGATCACCGCCTTTGACCTGAATTTGGCGGACCCGGCGCTGTGGCTGTGGGTGTGCGCCGGAACGGCGGCGCTGTGCGCCCTGGTGTTCAGCTGCCGGTGGGGCTGGCTGATGCTGGCGCCCTGCTTTTTGGGGGCACTGTGGCTGTGGCAGCGCTCCGGCGGATTTGACCAGCTGGCCCAGCTGATCAGCCGGGTGTCTTACTATTATGACCGGGCGTACCACTGGGGCTATTTGCAGCTGGGCGGCCTGAGCTGGGATGCCGGGGTGGCAGACCTGCCGGTGGCGGCGCTGGGAGCGGGCTTGGCAGCCGCCGGGGCCTGGTGCATCTGCCGGGGCGGCTCCGCCGGAACGGCTCTGCTAATGGCCATGCTGCCCCTGTGGCCCTGCGTGGTGGTGACGGACACTGTGCCCCAGGCCCCATGGCTGGGGCTGCTGCTGTGGCCGGTGCTGGTGCTGGTGCTCAGCGCCCACGCCCGGCGCAGCGACATCCGGGGCGGAAGCCGTCTGGCGGCGTGGCTGGCCCTGCCGGTGGGTCTGGCCCTGGCGGGGCTGTTTTGGCTGACACCCCAGGCGGAGTATGTGGACCGAACGGAATCCCTGCGCCAGCAGCTGCTGAACTGGGGCCAGGGGCTTCAGCAGCAGGTGCAGCTGCCCCAGGAGCCGGATGCACCGGCCCAGCCCTCTGCGCCCCAGCAGGTGGACCTGTGGAACCAGGGCCAGCGGGAGGAATCCAAGCAGGTGCTGCTCTATGTCACGGCCCAGACGGGTGGGCCGCTGTACCTGCGGGGGCAGGACTATGACGTATACGACGGCCGCCATTGGGAGGCCACGCCTTACCGGGCGGAGCCGTTTTCCATGGAGGGGGCCTCACTGGGGCTGGTGACGGTGCAGACCCAGGGCTTAGGCCGGGAGGTATACCTGCCATATTACCCGGAATCGGGCACGGTGCTGGTAGGCGGGCGGCTGGAAAACACCCGGCTGCAAACGGAATACACCAGCCAGCGCCGGAGCATTACCCAGAGCCTGGATGCGCTGTTGGAGCAGGGGGCGGAGCGGACCGTCACCAGCGGGTGGCCGGAATATCTGGCCCTGCCGGAGAAAACCCGCCAGGGGCTGCAAGGTTATGTGGCAGGGCTTTCCGGCCAAGCCACGGACAAGGCCCTGGCCATCGGCCAGCTGGTGCGGCAGACGGCTTCCTATGATTTGCTGACGGAGCGGATGCCCCAAGATGCGGATGACTTTGCCCTGTGGTTTCTGGAAGATGCCGACCGGGGCTACTGCGTCCACTTTGCCACGGCGGCGGTGGCCCTGCTGCGGGCGGCAGGGGTGGAGGCCCGGTATGTCAGCGGGTATCTGGTGAACGTTTCTGCGGACACCCGAACCGCCGTCACCGGGGAACACGCCCACGCCTGGGCGGAATATTTTGAGCCGGCTCTGGGAAACTGGCTGATTCTGGAAGCCACGCCGGGAGTGGTGCAGACGATCCCGCCGGTGGCCCAGGAGGATGTGCGGCCGGAGCCGGAGACGCTGCCTCCTGCCCAGCTGCCCCAGGGACAGCCGGAGGAAGATCTGACCATCCCCCAGGGCGTTCAGCCCAACCCCTCTGGGCCGGTGCAGCCCCAGAAGGCCCAGGGCCATAGCCCCTGGCTGTGGATTTTGGCGGTGTGCGGGATGGCGGCGGCAGGGTTGGAGGGGCAGCGCTGCCTGCGTATTCGCCGGCGAAACCGGCCCCGGCAGCCCAATGACCGGGCACTGGTGCTGTGGCATCAGGCGGAACGTCTGGCATCCTGCCTGGGGCAGACACCGCCCCAGGCGTTGGAGGAGCTGGCGCTGAAGGCACGGTTCAGCCAGCACACCCTCACCGGGGAGGAACTGGCCCAGCTGGCGGATTACTGCGCCGAAGGGCACCGGATGCTGAAACGGCGGCCCTGGTATATCCGGCTTGCGGCCCGCTATGGGTATGGACTGTAGACAATAAAAAATGCCCCGAACCGGGGCGAAGGAGGAAAAATATGGAAAAAGCATTTGCAGCTGCCTGGGCCAAGGCCCGGGAGCAGGCGGCCCAGGCCGGGGTGCGGATGCGGCCGGTGGCGGATGACCAGGCCTTGCAGCAAGCCCGCCGCTGCCTGGACGGTCATCGGCTCAGCGATGGGTTTCAGGCCCTGGCGGCAGGGGGACACCTGGCGTGGAGCCTGGAAGCCCTGGCGGTAAATCCCAAGTTTACGGGCCTATTTACCGATGAGCAGGCCAACGAGGCGCTGACCCGTCTGCTGGAAGCGGGCTACCGGTTTGAAAAGTAAGCCCTGTTTGGGCACATGAACCGTGTTTTGCCCAACAAAAAATCCCGCCCATCCGGCGGGAGACAAAAAGAAATAACCCTTGGCTACTGCATCTTGTGATCGATACATTTTGATGTAGCCAAGGGTTACTTCTGTTCACTCTTGATATCTAACATCCTTGGTTAACCTCTCTTTCTACAGATTGACAATCCGTTTTTCAGCCCATGTCCTGTTCCTGAATTCCTTATACACTCTTTTAATTTTGAGTCCCTGTCAGCGGGATGCGCTTGATAAGTTGGAATAGACTGCTGAGAAAGAATTGCCGGATGGAGTATTCCACCAAATTCGCTTTCCTGTTTCGGCGTATCCAAGTTTTTCCTTCTGATTGACACGTCTGCTTTTTCGGCAAGAAACCTGTTTTTCAAGAGGTAGAACAAGGAAAATATCCAATGGATCTCACCATGTCCTCTGCAACACCTATCAAAAAACGCTGCCGTCTAAGCTGTCCCACACTATGGCGTTTTCTTGCAGAATACCCTGCGTTCTACAGCCTCGCTTTCCTTACATTTCCACAGAAACCTAAGAAAATCATTCATCCGGGACTTTGTTCTGCCGCCGTATACCCTGTATACAGGTGGCGAAACCAACGATGCTTTGTCATTTGGAACCCGCTTCCGGTTGTACATCCTGATCGGTTCTGGTTGGAGTGTTCTTTCGTGCTTTCATCGAAATCGCAGGTATTTACGTTCTTCAATAAGCCAGAAAAAGGATTCCGTCCAAATCAATCGCTGCCGTTGCCCATTTGCGTTTTTCGGATCATCTATGCTGCCTACTTCGGAAAACTATTTGATTGTCTACTCCCAAGAGGTTTGCCTTTTTAAGGGCCTCTCTCTTTGTGCCTATAAGATATCATAAATTTTCGGAAAATACAAGGGGCAATGCTGTACAAAATCACGAAAACGCATTTGTATAAAACACAGATTTCCCGGTGAAAACCTTGACATGCCGTGGCGGCTGTGGTAGAGTAAAACTGTTGGGCGGCCATTTGGCCGCCCATTTTTTATGCGTATTCCGGGTGTGTCTCCAAATAAATCAGCAGCACTGCAATGTCCGCCGGGCTGACGCCGGAGATGCGGCCAGCCTGGCCGATGGAGAGGGGGCGGATGGCTTGCAGCTTCTCCCGGGCTTCCAGCCGCAGTCCGGCAATGGAAGCATAGTCGAGATTTTGGGGCAGGCGGCGGGATTCTTCTTTCTTAAATTCGGCCACCTGCTTTTCCTGCCGGGCCAGATACCCGGCGTATTTGACCTGGATCTCCACCTCCTGGGTGACGGCGGCGGGAAGCGGGGGTCGCTCCGGGTCGAAGGGGGCCAGGTCTGCATACTGCACCTGGGGGCGGCGGAGCAGGTCCGCCAGCCGGGCGGAGTTTGCCACCGGGGTAGAGCCGTACCGGGCGAGCATGTGGTTCAGCTCCTGGGAGGCGGCGACGCCCCGGCTTTCCAGCCGGGCCACCTCCCGGCGGACGGCTTCGTACTTTTCCTCCACCTGCTGCAAGCGCTGGGGGGAAACCAGGCCGATTTCTGCGCCGATTTTGGTCAGCCGCTGGTCGGCGTTGTCCTGGCGGTGGAGCAGGCGGTATTCGCACCGGCTGGTCATGATGCGGTATGGCTCCTGAGTACCCTTGGTCACCAAATCGTCGATCAGGGTGCCGATGTAGCTGGTGTCCCGGGTGAGGATCAGGGGCGGGCGGCCCAGCAGCTTCAGGGCTGCATTGACACCGGCCACCAGACCCTGGACGGCGGCCTCCTCATAGCCGGAGGTGCCGTTGAACTGCCCGGCACCGTAGAGGCCGGAAATGTGCTTGGTTTCCAGAGTGGGCAGCAGCTGGGTGGGGTCGATGCACTCGTATTCGATGGCGTAGGCCGGGCGCATCATCTCAGCGCACTCCAGGCCGGGGATGGTGCGCAGCATGGCCAGCTGCACATCCTCCGGCAGGCTGGAGGAAAGACCCTGGATGTACATTTCCTCGGTGTCCAGGCCGCATGGCTCGATGAACAGCTGGTGGCGGGTCTTGTCCGCAAAGCGGACGATTTTCGTCTCGATGCTGGGGCAGTACCGGGGGCCGACGCCGGAGATGGTGCCGTCGTACATGGGACTGCGGGCGAGATTCTCCCGGATGATGCGGTGGGTCTGCTCGTTGGTGTAGGTCAGGTAGCACACAGCGCTGTTGTGGAGCTTGTGCTCCGTGCGGAAGGAAAACGGTTCGGCGGTTTCGTCCCCGGGCTGAAGCTCCATCTGGGAAAAGTCAATGCTGCGGCGGTTGATTCTAGGCGGCGTGCCGGTTTTGAACCGGCGCAGGGGCAGCCCCAGGCTGCGCAGATTGTCCGCCAGGCCCACACTGGGGTGCATCCCGTCGGGGCCGGAGGGGATGACGCTGGGGCCGGTGATGATGGTGCTGTCCAGATACGTGCCGGTGGCGATGATCACGGCCCGGGCGGTGTATTCTGCCCCCAGCTGGGTGCGCAGGCCGCACACGGCGCCATCCTCCGTGAGGATTTCCACGATTTGGGCCTGCTTCAATTCCAGATGCTCCTGAAGCTCCAAAACGTGCTTCATATACTTCTGGTACTCCCGGCGGTCGGCCTGGGCACGGAGGGAGTGGACGGCAGGGCCTTTGCCCCGGTTGAGCATACGGTACTGGATGCAGCTGTGGTCGGCGGCCAGGCCCATTTCGCCCCCCAGGGCATCCAGCTCCCGGACCAGATGCCCCTTGCCGGTGCCGCCGATGGCGGGGTTGCAGGGCATGTTGCCCACGCTGTCCAGATTCATGGTAAACAAAATGGTGTGCAGCCCCAGCCGGGAGGCAGCCAGGGCTGCCTCGATGCCGGCGTGGCCTGCGCCAATGACGGCCACATCACAGCCGCCTGCGGGATAGATCATGTGTTGCTCCTTTGACGTGAAAATCTTATTCCTGGGCGGGCTTTTTCTCCTCCGGGGGCAGCTGGAAGGGCTGGCAGACCACCTCGCAGCGGTTGATGGGGGTGCCCAGGGCGTGGAATTTTTCCTCGTAGCCGGTCATAATGCCCACGATGCCGTCTCTGTGCAGGTCCCGGGTGAGGTTCTTCACCGTCAGGCCGCAGGCGGCAAACTCCTCCAGGGAGTACTCGAACAGGGGGGCGTTGTCGGTTTTGAAGTGGACCTCGCCGCCGGGGCGGACCACCCGGCAGTATTTGTCCAGGAAGCCCCGGTGGGTCAGGCGGCGCTTGGCGTTTTTCTTCCGGGGCCAGGGATCGGGGAAGTTGATAAACAGCCGGTCGATTTCCTCCGGGGCGAAGATGGCCTCGATGTTTGCCACGTCCATGTCGATGAAAAAGACGTTGGTCAGATTCATGGACTTGGCCTTTTCCATGGCCACCACCATGGCCTCCCGGCAGCGCTCTACGGCGATGAGCAGCACGTCGGGGTTGGCCTGGGCGGTTTCGGCGGTGAATTTTCCCTTGCCGCAGCCCACCTCTACCCACAGCTGGGTGCAGCCGGGCATCAGCGAGCGCCAGCTGCCCTTCCGGGCCTCCGGCTCCGGGATGCGGTAAGCGGCGCAGGCCTCCATCCGAGGCTCCAAATTGCGCATTTTTCTCATTCTCATAGGGCGTTTCCTCCAAGGCGGTTCATTTTTCAGCAATCCATTATATCAGAAACAGGGCTTTCCGTCAAATAAAATTGAAGCCGGGGCCGTACAAATGCACAGCCCCGGCGGTGAGGTGGATTCATTTCTTGGTATCGTCCTTGTCATCGTCCTTGGGCGGGAAGAAGGACATTTCGGTCATTAAGGTGATCACACCTATGGCGAGGGGGACAACGGCGAGATACGCCCAAAAACCCGGAATGATCCCCTTTCCACCCAGAACGACCAGGACACCTGCGAGCAGGATAAGGGGAATACAGATGGCATACTTGATCAGGAGAGACTTGTATTTTTTCATGGCAAATACCTCCTTTGTTAGGATACTGCTATTGTACAAGGATAACAAGAAAAAGTCAATAGGGGGGTAAAATGGTGTGAACAACCACAAAAAACCGGGGCTGTACAAATGCACGGCCCCGGAGGTGAGATGGATTTATTTCTTGGTATCGTCCTTGCTATCTTCCTTGTCATCATCTTTGGGCGGGAAGAAGGACATTTCCGTCATCAGAACGATGATGCAGATATGAACGGCAATGATGGCGGTATAAGCCCAAAATCTCGGAATGACCCCTTTTCCGCCCAGAACCACCAGGATGCCGGAAAGAATCATGACGGGGATACAGATGGCATACTTAATTAGGAGAGACTTGTATTTCATGGAAATACCTCCTTTGCGAGGATATTAATATCACACAAAGTACACAGGAGAATGTCAATAAAGGGAATGAAAAATATTTGTAGTCACAAGAATGGGGGGAATCTTCCATACAGGTAAATCGTGTTGATATTTAGTAAACGGAATAGGTTCTTTCGTTGTTGCCGATGAAAACTTGCAGAGTAAAAACTGTCTGACCGTCAACAAAATTAAAATCAAAGGGCATCGAATAGGTGACAGAGGCTGGGCCACTGGAGTTTTCCGTAGCTTTGTCGGTACGAATGGATACACCATAGGTACTGCCGAGGCTACTTCCGGCACTGTTGATTTTATCATAGGCGTTGTCATAAATGGTGTAATTGAATCCGTTGATAGTCAAAAATCCGGAATATGTAGGAATGGTCATCATGATTCCGGTATCAACGGTTGTATAATCTGCACCACTGGACGTGGAATTGGTGTAAAAATCAACGTTGTAGAGGAAGGCATCTCTGCCGTTTTTGAGGTGAAGAATGGAAATGCTCTCGTTTTCGTTGATTTTTTTTGTCATGGTGGAAGCAACTGTTGCGGGGGAAATCACGTAGGTATCAGCGGAGGGGGCGCAAGCGGTGGGAACGGAGGACATAATACGGGCGTACTCTTCCGGGAAATATTTACGGACCAGGGCTTCAACATCTTCCTGCGTTGTGACTTTGGAAGGATTATGGGTAGTGTCGGCGGCGGATGCGTCTGCTGCAAAGGCGGGAATGTACATGGTGAGCATAAACACGAACGTTAGTACAATTGTTAACAGCTTTTTCATAGCAATCGTTCCTTTCTTGAATGATCGGGCCTGACACAGTTACAAGCAAAATACGAGAATGGTTATGCAGGTATCACATCCACATGGTAATCGGCCCCCCTTTCCTCAATACTTATAATATAATTATACATGTCAAATATGAAATGTCAAGACTTTTTTAAGACTGGAAGTGGGCAGAAAAAACCGCCGCTGAAAATTATCAGCGGCGGGCGGGATTATGCTTCCTCCAGAGCCGTCAGCTTGTCGATGCGGCGCTGGTGGCGGGG
>X4_Red_Fox__coassemble_70_pt1 | contig 21404 bp, 26 predicted proteins | sample X4_Red_Fox__metabat2_low_PE_004 | metagenome-assembled genome bin X4_Red_Fox
GCCGTTCCGTTACGAGGATATGAAGCCCTTTGACCCGGCTTACTTAATCGGCTACCTGGCGGATAAATACGACGTGTCCTGGGAATCCGGGGAAGAGCGGATTCGCCAGCGGGTGCATCACGCCCTGGAAGACTCCGTTCAGCCCTCCCTGCTGGGGTACGCCACGGTTTTGCCCGCTTCCCAGCAGCTGCGCATTCAAAACAGCAAGGCCCGGTATGCCCTGCTCCCGGTGTGGCTGCTGAATACCCGCTACCGTGGCAAGGTCTATACCTTTGCCATGAATGGGCAGACTGGCCGCATGACCGGCACCCTGCCCATCTGCCCCAAGCGGACAGCCGCCTGGTTTGCCGGCGTCTTTGCTGCGGCAGCCGCCCTGTCCCTGGTGTTCCAGTGGTTTATTTAGGAGGCAGCACAATGAAAAGACATCTGATAACGGTTATCCTGGCACTATTTTTGGTTGTATCCCTCGTGCCCAGTGCGCAAGCAGCCCAAGCGCTGCAGGTGGTTGACCATGCCCAGCTTCTTACCGATGCCCAGGAGGAAGTTCTGGCCGCCGGCATTGCCCAAATCCAGCAGGATTACGGCATGGACGTAGTCCTGCTGACACGGGACAGCCTGAACGGGAAAACGCCCCAGGAATATGCCGACGATTACTTTGACGATTATGGCTACGGCCTTGGCCCGGATGCCAGCGGCGTGCTGTTTCTGCTGTCCATGGAGCAGCGGGACTGGTACATCTCTACCAGCGGCGAGGCCATCTACGCTCTGACGGACTACGGCATTCAGCAGCTGGGGGAATCAGCTGTCCCCTACTTTGGGGAGCAGGCTTACTATGAGGGCTTCCTAACCTTCCTTGACCAGCTGCCTGCCTACTTTGATGCCTACCAGGCGGGAACGCCCATCGACGGCAGGGCCGATACCTCCGGCGACTTCTACCACGGCCGGCAGGAAACGGTGGTCCATGGGCCAAAGAGCGGCAAAATCAATCTGCTGTGGCCCCTGGTGATCGGACTGGCGGCGGCTGGGCTTACCGTGGGGACCATGGCCGGGATGATGAACACCAAGCAGGCCCGCTGGGGGGCATCGGAATATCTGAAAGAGGATTCCTTCCACCCGCGGCTGCAGCAGGATATGTTCCTGTACAGCAATGTAAACAAAACCCGCCGTCAAGAGCCGTCCTCCAACAGCGGCGGCAGCAGCGTCCACACCAGTTCCAGCGGCAGAAGCCATGGCGGTGGCGGCGGAAAATTTTAGAACACATTAGAACACAAAGGAGCGTAACACCATGGGTCTTATCAAAGCAGCAATGGCCAGCGCCGGCAGCGTACTGGCCGATCAGTGGAAGGAGTACTTCTACTGCGACGAGTTGGATTCAGAAACACTGGTGCGCAAGGGCCGCAAGCGCACCGGGCGGCGCAGCAGCAACTACAGCGGCAGCGACAACATCATCACCGACGGTTCTGCCCTGGTGGTTAACGAGGGACAGGCCATGATGGTGGTGGAGCAGGGGCAGATTTTGGCATTTACCGCAGAACCCGGCGCATTCATCTGGGACAGCACCAGCCAGCCCAGCATATTCGGCGGGGACTTGTACGAAGGGCTTCTCGGCTCCTGGGAGCAGTTTTGCTACCGCCTTGGTTTTGGCGGCAGCACCGCCCAGGACCAGCGGGTGTACTATTTCAACCTGAAGGAGCTGGTGGGCAACAAGTATGGAACCCCGGCCCCAATCCCCTTCCGGGTGGTGGATGCCAACATCGGCCTGGATATGGATGTATCCATCCGCTGCAACGGCGAATATTCCTATCGGATTTGCGATCCTCTGCTGTTTTATAAGAATGTGTGCGGGAATATTTCCCAGAACTACACCCGCAGCCAGCTGGACCGTCAGCTGAAAGCGGAATTTCTCACGGCCCTGCAGCCCGGCTTCGCTCGGCTCTCCGCCCAGGGCATTCGCTATTCCGCACTGCCCGGCCACACCCTGGAGCTGGCCCAGGCCATGAATCAGGTGCTCAGCGAAAAATGGAGCCGGCTCCGGGGACTGGAAATCGTCTCCGTGGCGGTCAATTCCGTAACCGCTTCCCCGGAGGACGAGGCCACCATCAAGCAGCTGCAAAAATCCGCCGTGTTCCGCAACCCCAACATGGCCGCAGCCCACATGGTCCAGGCCCAGGCCGAAGCCATGAAGACTGCCGCCGGCAACAGCGGTGGGGCTATGGCCGGATTTTTCGGCATGAATATGGCCCAGCAAGCAGGCGGCCTGGATGCCAATGCCCTGTATCAAATGGGCCAACAGCCAAAGCAGGCTCCAGGCACCGCCCCGGTCAAACCGCCGGAGGGCTGGACCTGCTCCTGCGGCACAGCCAACACCGGCAAATTCTGCATCAACTGCGGCACGGCCAAGCCCTCCCGTGGGTGGGTGTGCGCCTGCGGCAGTGTGAATCAGGGAAAATTCTGCCCCGAATGCGGCGCCAAGAAGCCTGCGGATGCACCGCTGTACCGCTGCGACAAGTGCGGCTGGGAGCCGGAAGACCCCCGGCATCCTCCCAAATTCTGCCCGGAATGCGGCGACCGCTTCGATGCGGACGACCAGCGCTGAGCGTATCTTTTGTGAAAAATCACCGTCCCCGGATGAGATTGCCTCTCCGGGGGCGGCTCTTTTTTGCAATATAATAGCGAAATAACTTAGCAACTATTGGTTGCATTCACTGTTTTTCCCACTTTATTCGCAATGTTTTCAGATATTGCTTCTGCGCCGGGGTCAGCCGGCGGCTCTCCACGGCCTTCTGGATGGTCTTGTTGTGGACCCAGGGATTCAGCCGTTTTTCCGTCAGCAGCGGCAGGGTCTCATCGTGCTGCTTCGCCAGCGCCGTGGCGAAATACCAGGCCATCATCATCTGCACGTAGTACTCCCCGCTTTCCACCTGGGCCACCCATTGCAGATATTCCGGCGCAAAGTCATCGTCCAGAAAATGGCACATGAGCATCTCCATAGCAAACCGCTGGGTGTAGGGCAGATCCGAAGAAAGCCACCGCTGGATCGGTTCCAGCAGTCGGCTGTGTCGGGCGGCAAAAATCTTTGGCCGGAGCTGGTCGCAGGTGGCCCAATTGTCTACATAGGGCAGAAACGCTTCCACCTGGGCCAGGGTCCGGTCAAAGTCCCTCCCCTGCTCCAGCAGGAAGCAGTGGATTTGATTCTCCTCAAAATAGGCATGGGGCAGCTGCTGCAAAAAGTCCTCCCGGTCCTCCAGCTGCTTTGCCAGATGCCGAAGCACAGGGGTGCGCACTCCCAAAATCCGCTCTGCCGGGATGTTGGGAATCAGTCCCGCCATAAATTGCTGATAAGAGCCCTCCACATGTGCGTGGAGGGCTTCGATTAGTTGATTGCTCTGCATTTTAATTTCTCCGTTGGGTCAGGCTCTGGGCCAGCTGGCGGATGTACTGGGTGTCCGCAAACAGGTGCAGCCCTTCCAGAGAGTAGTCCGTATACTGCTGCACCAGCATCTCACACCGTTCCAGGCCGTACAGACGAACGAAGGTATTTTTCTCCGTATCCACGCCGGTGGCCTTGCCCAGCTCCTCCTGGGTCCCGATCACGTCCAGCATATCGTCCCGAATCTGGAACGCCAGGCCGATGCCATCTGCAAATTGGCAGGCTGCATCCAGCTGAGCCTGGCTGCCGCCGCCTGCCAGCACTCCCAGGCCGCAGGCGGCCCGAATCAGCCCTCCGGTTTTCCGGGACTGGATATCCAGCACTTCCTGCTCGGTCAGCTGCCGCTCCTGGCTCATAATGTCCAGCACCTGTCCGCCCACCATGCCTTTCGACCCGGCGCATTCTGCCAGCAGACCAATGGCGGCGGCCATCTGCTCCGGGTTGGGAAGGTTGGCGGTGGCGGCCATACGGAAGGCATCCGTCAGCAGGGCATCCCCTGCCAGCACTGCCATTCCCTCACCGTAGACCTTGTGGTTGGTCAGCCGCCCCCGGCGGTAATCGTCGTTATCCATGCAGGGCAGATCGTCGTGAATCAGGCTGTAGGTGTGGATCATCTCCACCGCCGCCGCAAAGGGCGCCGCCGTCTTCCAATCCCCGCCGCACAGACGGCAAAACTCAAAGGCAAACACCGGCCGCAGCCGCTTTCCGCCGGCCAGCAGGCTGTAGGCCATAGCCTCGTACAGCGGCTTTTGGGGCTGGTCTGCACAGGCGTGGCAGTAGTTTTCCAAATAGGTTTCGATGTAACTGCGGTATTGGCTGCTGCGCTGCTCAAGGTTCATCCTGGAAAACCTCCTCCACCGGGCTGCCGTCGGGGGCAGTCATAATTTTCTTTACCTGGAGCTGGGCCCCGTCCAGCAGCTTGCCGCAGCCACGGACCAGCTCGGTGCCTTCCTGGAACAGCTTCAGGCTTTCTTCCAGGGGCACATCTCCCCGCTCCATAGCCCGCACGATCTGTTCCAAACGGGCCATGGATGCTTCAAAGGTCTGATTGGGTTGGTTCATTTGACGTCCTCCTTATCCATCACGGTGGCGCTGAGGGTGCCGTCCTGGAGGGCGATGCGCACCCGCTCCCCAAGGGCCACCTGGTTTACCGAGCGGATGACCGTTCCGTCCTCCTTCCGGGCCATGGAGTAGCCCCGGGTCAGAACTTTCAGTGGGCTCATGGCATCCAGTTTGGCAACGGCCGCAATATAGCGCTGATTTTTCTGGGTGATATTCTGGTTTTGTGCGGCAATCAGCCGGTTTTTCAGCAGCTCCAAGCTTTTTTCCCGCTGGCTCAGATAGCCGGTGGGACTTTGCAGCGCCGGAGACTGGGCCAGGATGTTCAGATGCTGGCGGGCAGACTTCAGCTGCCGGGTCAAAGCCGCTGCCATGGCGGCGCTGACGGCATCCAGATTCTGCCGCAGGGCATCCTGGTCCGGCACCGCTAGCTCCGCCGCATTGGAGGGCGTTGCCGCCCGCAAATCCGCCACATAGTCGCTGATGGTCACATCCGGCTCATGGCCCACGGCGGAAATCACCGGGATCCGGGACTCGTAAATGGCGTGGGCCACCCCTTCGTCGTTAAAGGCCCACAAATCCTCAATGGATCCACCGCCCCGCCCCACAATCAGCAAATCCGCCAAATCGTAGTGGTTGGCATAGCGAATGGCAGCGGCAATCTCGCCGGGGGCTTCCGCACCCTGCACCCGCACCGGCAGCAGCCGCACCCGGCTTAAGGGGTAGCGCTTTCGCAGGATCCGCAGCATGTCATGGACCGCCGCACCGGCGGAGCTGGTGATGATGCCGATGGTGCCCGGGAATTTGGGCAGCGGCTTTTTATGGGCAGGGTCAAACAGCCCCTGGGCCGCCAGCTTCTTTTTTAGCTGCTCAAAGGCGGCGTACAAATCCCCCACTCCATCCAGAGCCAGCGCCGTGCAGTAAAGCTGATAGGCCCCGTCCCTGGGAAATATGGAAACCCGGCCCATGGCCAGAATTTTCATTCCATTTTCCGGCCGGAACCGCAGCCGCACAGCGTTGCCCTTAAACAGCACGCACCGCAGTGCGCTGGCTTCGTCCTTGAGGGTAAAGTAATGATGCCCGGAAGGATAGAGCTTGTAGTTGCTGATTTCCCCCCGGACGGCCACCTGGGTCAGCAGTGGGTCTGCATCCATCCGGCCCCGGATGTATTCATTCAGTTGGGTGATAGACAAAACATTCTGGGCCATATCATCCCTCCATCATTCGCCGGGTCAGCACGGCCACTCCTATGGCATTGTCGGTGGAATATTCCGGCGGCGCAAAGATGGGCGACAGCGGCTCCAATTTCTGCCGCAGCAGCGAATTCGAGGCCACACCCCCGGAGAACACAATGGGCAGGCCGGGGAATCGCTCCTGGGCCTGTTTGCTGGCCTGGACCACTGCCGTGCTGATGCACCGCAGGGCATAGGCGCTGGTTTCCGCCGGATTCTGGCCTTGGGCGTGGTACTGCTGCACCTTGTTCTGCACGCCGGAGAGGGAAAAGTAACCGTCGCTGCACCGCACCCGGAAGGTCTGCTTGTCCACCGCCTCCCGGCTGAGGGCATCCAAATGCTTGCCCGACGGGAAGGGCAGGCCCAGCATCTGGCCGGTGCGGTCGATCAGCTGACCGGCGGAGATGTCCGTAGTGCCGCCGATTTTTGTGCAGCGCACATTTTTCCCCTCCGGCTCCACCAGCAGCAGCTCCGTGGTGCCGCCGGACAGGTGCCAGGCCAGATGGGGCGTATCCATCAAATCCATGTGTCCGGCGCTCCAAAGGGCCGCTGCCACATGGCCCTGCTGGTGAGATACTTCCACCAGCGGCACTCCCAGCGCCTGAGACAGCAGCACGGCATGGGAATACCCCACCAAAAAGCAGGGCATATAGCTCCCCTCCACCGCCCGGGGCCGGGTGCTCACCCCAACCGCCGCAATGGTTTCCCGGGGAATATGGGAAAACAGCCTGCTGGATAGCTCCGGCAGGCTTTTGGTATGGGCAAAGACTGCGTCAGACTGGCGCAGTCCCAGCAGCCCCTGCCCGACCGGCAGGAGCTGGGAGCAATTTTCTCCACGGGTTCCATCAAACCAGGCGATGGAAGTGGTATAGTTGCTGGTGTCAATCCCAATTACACACATGGCGTTTCCTCAGATTCTTCCGAAGATACCTCAGGGGCCGTCAGGCTCCGGGCGAAGCTGCCCAGGATGCCGTTGACAAAGGAGCCGGTGTCGTCGCCGTCGTACTTCTTGGCGATGCGCACCGCCTCTGCCACAGCCACGCCGGTGGGCACGTCCTCAACATAGAGGATCTCAAACATGGCCAGCTGCAGCAGGCAGCGGGTCAGCCGGGAGATGCGGCTGATGTCCCAGCCGATGGAAAAGCGGCTGATCAGAGCGTTCAGCTCCTGGGTGCGGTTGGCCACCCCGGACACCACCGTGTCCAGATAGCGCAGCTGCGCACGGCTGGGGCGGTCTGCGTACACCTCATGCTCCGCCGCCAGCCGGCTGTAGTAATCCTTGTCGTCCAGCCGTGTGGATACGACCTGTTCCGGCTCCTCGCCGGTAAATTCCCGGCCATAGATCAAATGGAGCGCCAGTTCTCTGGCATTTCCTCTCGTCATAGCGGCGTTCCTTACTTACGTTCGATGCCGCAGACGTTTACATCCACATCGGCAACGCACACGCCGGTAACGGATTCCACCGCATTGGTGATGATGTTCTGAACCGCCTTGGCCACGTTCACCACGCTCTCGCCATAGCGCACGATCACGTTGCAGCCGATGGTGAGGGTGTTGTCCTCGGCAATGGCGATGCGAATGCCCTTGCCCCAGCTCTTCTTACCCACGACCTCTGCGCCGCCCTTCACGACGCCCTCCACCTCGGTCAGTGCATGCTCGGTGATGGTGGCAATCACGTCCTCAGAAATCATCACCGTGCCGTGCTCCTGCTTCTGGGTGATGTACTGCTTATATTCCGCCATAAGGTTTACCTCCTGAATCATTGCCGCAGCAAACTGCCACGACATAGTTTTGTTTATTATACCACAGTTCCAGGAAAATACAAGAAAAAGATTGCGGCGGCGAAATATTTTGCTGCATCTTCCCAAATGCGGCATCCGGGCAGGGCCGGATGCCGCAGGAAATGGTTTATTATATCGGTTACTGCACCTCTACCACCCGGATATCGTCCAGGGTGTAGTCCGACTGGGCCATTACGATGTCAGCGATCACCGCCACGTCTCCATCCTGAAGGCCGCCCTCCGGGGAAGCCACGGCTACGGAGATCCCCTCCCCGGACATGTAGGCCACGCAGTCCCGGTAGCCCTTGGCAATCACCAGGCTTTCGATCTGGGCCTCGCTGAGGGCCGTCTGGACGATGCTTTCCAGCTCCACCGCCGACTCCACATCCTTGGTATGTTCGCTGCCGGTATAGGCCATGGCCTCCTGGAGCAGATTCACTGCACTGTCCCGGGCCTGCTGCCGGGACAGCCGCACAGCGGCGAAGTAGTCCGAGGCCGTGGTCTGCACCTCCTCCCCGGCGGCAATGGCGGCCATATCCGGGCTGAGCACCAGGGTGTCCTCCCCCATCACCTTCTCCTCGTCCAGGGTCTGGCTCAGGGAGAGGGCCGCCGTATCCTCGGTATAGAGCCAGTTGACGTAAATGCCGGCGCACACCGTCACCAACACCGCTGCCGCTACCAGGTTCTTCTTCCAGACTTTCATAAAAATGCCTCCCATTCATTTCATTTTCAAAACACGCACACGGTCTGCGCCAAGACCAGTGGCCCGGCACACGGCTTCCACCAGCTCCAGCCGCAGCTGGGGCCGGTCCGCCCCCTGGCATACCACAATGGCCCCCTGATACCGGGGTGGATTGACCTGCTGCACCAGTCCCTCCTCCTGGCGGGATGTGCCGCTGAGCACCACAGTGGTGGAGCGCTGCTGCCCGCCGGAGGTTTCCTGATTCTGCTGGTACACCGTCTGCTCCCCGGCCGCCTGGGCCAGAAGCACCTCCACCTTTCCCGCTCCGGCGATTTTGCTGAGGATTTCTTCCAGCCGCTGCTCCAAATCCGGCTGCTGCACCTGCATCGCCGGGGATGGGGCCGCCTCCTGCTGCGCCGGCTGGGGCAGACACAGCAGCACAATGCCGGCCAGCACCACCAGCAGCGCCGTGCGGTATTTTTTTGCAAAACCTCCGGCTGCCTGTTTCCAAGCTAGGATATCCATCGCTGATTCTCCTTTGCAATTCCCAGCTGCTCCTGGATCGCCGCCGACAGCCGGGCCTTTGCCCGGGGCGGGCAGCGGCCTGTCAGCTGCACCTGCTGGGGCAGCCCCTCTGGTGACAGCGCCACCTCCACCTCCAGCTCTGCCTGGAGTGCGGCGGCTTCCTCCAAGATATATGCTTCACACCGCTGCTTTATGATGGCGTGGCAGGCAAGTTTGCTCTGCGCCTGCCCCTGCTCCACATAGGTCTGGGCCTGCGTGCGGTAATCGGCGATGCCGTCCAGCCGGACGCCCGTCAAATGCAGCAGAGGCTGCAAGGCCGTCAGGGTCAGAAACAGCCCGCACAGCAGCCGCAGCAGCCCTTTCGACCCGCTCAGCTGGCCCAGGGCACTTACCACGCTGCACACAATGGTAGCGGCCACCAGGGAAAACAGATACTGCCGCAGCATCTGCATCAGCCCACCCCCTTGAGAAAGCACACCGTGCTGATGAGCATCATCAGGCACACCGCCCCGGTCATAGCCAGCAGCAGCCCCATGGCCGCCGAAAAATCCTCGATCAGCCCGGCGCCGCTGCCAAAGACGGCACATACCGCCGCCGTGGCTTTCAGCAGCAGATAGTGGACACCGATTCGGAGAAACGGTTCCAGAAACACCGCCAAAATCGCCAGTATCCCATAAATTCCCGCTGCATTTTTCACCAGCTCCGCCCCCACCAGCACCGATTCTGAGGCATCCGCCAGAATGCCGCCCACCACCGGCACCACCGAAGAAATGGTCAGCTTTGCAGCCTTCAGCGCCGCCGCATCGGTGGTGCCGCTGACCACGCCGGTAATGCTCATATAGGTGGTAAACACCGTCAGCAAAATTTTCAAGCACCAGCTTAAGGCACTGCGGATCAAATCCCGCAGCTGTTTCAGCAGGTCCTCTCCCAGGGCGCTGTTGGCAATGGCCAGGGCCAGAAACAGGTACACCATGGGAATCAGCAGCGACGAAATCAGGGTGCTTAGCACCGCATCCAGCAGCGCCGTACCGGCATAGAGGGCTGCGCTGCTGGTCACCCCTCCCTGGGCCGCCAGGGCAGAGGTCATCACGGGAAACAGTAGCTTTCCATAGTCGCTGAGCTGGCGCACCGTATCCGTGCCCAGGCGGATCATGGCCTTGGTGCTGCCCAGCAGGGCGGCGGCCAGCACCCCGGTGCCGGCCAGATTCACCACCGCTGCCGTTTTCCCACTGCGAAGCAGGGCCATCAGCAGCGCTGCCGCCGACACTGCCAGACTGGTCTGGCAGGCCTGCTTCCAGTCCGGCCGCAGGGCGCCCAGGGCTTCCTCCAGCACCTCCCAGACGCCGGCGGAAAAATCCTGGGTCTGCTGGGGCATCTGCACGTCCCCCGGCGGCTCCGGGGGGATCAGCTGGGTGGCCTGCGCCTGGGGGGCCAGAGAAACCACCAGCATCAAAGCAAACAGCAATCGCATCATACTTGCAGCAAAATCTCCTGTAGCAGTCTGAGCAGCGCCTGAAACAGCGGCACTGACAGATATAAAATCCCACCGCCGGCCAAAAATTGCAGGCTCTTTCCCAGCGCTCCGTTTCCGGCATCCCGGCAAATCATGGCGGCGATCTCCGCCACCAGGGCAATGCCCACCGCTTTCAGCAGCACAGACAAAAATCCGTCCGACAGCTCCGCCAGGGCTTTCAGCTCCCACATCAAATCCAGCACCGGCTCTAAGTAAACCACCGCCGCACCTGCGGCCAGGGTGCACACCGCCATCGTCAGCAGCAGGGAAAACTCCCGCCGCTCCAATGCCGGTATCAGCACCGATGCCAGCAGCACCGCCCCCACTACCTTCCAAAACCCCTCCATCAGAACTGAAACAGAGTCTTGACCAGGTCGAACAGCTCCGCAATTTTCTGGGCCAGGATCATCAGCACCACCACAAGCCCTGCCAGGCTGGTCATGGTGGCCTGCTCCTCCCGGCCGGAGCGGGACAGCACCTGGTTCAAAATGGAGACAATGATGCCAATGGCGGCAATCTTAAAAATCAAGTCAATATCCATATTCACACCAGCAAAATCGCCAGGGCTGCCCCGGCGCACAGGCTCAAGGTTCGGTAGCTCCGCAGGCGCTGCTGTTGGTTCTGCCGCAGCCGCTGGCGATGCTCCCGGCAGGCGGCGCTCACCGCTTGCAGCCCTTGCAGCTGCCCCGCCAAATCAAACCGCCCCAGCTCCCGGCCCAGCTGTACCAGCAGACGGCGGCAGGTTGGAGAAAGCTCCCGGTCTGCCTGCAAGGCCCCACGCATACAGCTGTACACATCGGGATATGTCCTGCTTTCCAGCTCCCTGGCCAGGGTTTCCAGCACCCGGCCCAGGGGGCCGCCTGTCTCCCGGCCGCACTGGCTGCACAGCTCCGGCAGAGGTGTCAGCTGGTATTGCAGCTGGCTCTGCATCCGCCGCAGCAGCTGCATCAGCTGCACCAGCCGCCGCTCCTCCAGGCAGGCCGCCGCTGCCAGACGGAAGCCGAATCCTCCGCACCCCACAACAATCATGGCCGCACCAATCCATTTGTACGTCATAGCCCCATCCTTTCCACGTGGTAGGTCTGGTTCTGCTCCAGCACCAGCAGATTTGCGAATACCCGGTGCTCCATCAGCTGCCGGTATGCCTGCCGTTCCAGCAGCTCCCGCCGGGAGGCTGCATGGGCGGTGGCCAGCAGGCGGACACCGCAGTTTGCCGCTTGCAGCAGGGCGGCGGCATCCTCCCCGGCGGTGATTTCATCCAGGGCGATCCACTGCGGCCCCATGGTCCGCAGCATCCAGTCAATGCCCTGGGGCTTGGGGCAGCCGGTGAGCACATCCATCCGCCGCCCCCGTGGCATTCCCGGGGGAAACAGCTCTCCCCGTTCGTCCACCACGCTGACCGTCTGCTTGTCGGCAAGCTTCCGGGATAAGCTGCGCAGCAGAGTGGTTTTCCCCCACCCCGGCGCTCCCAGGATCAGCGCCGAGCCGGACCAATCCTGCAAGCTGCCCAGCTCCGGGAAGTCCCGGGCCACCCGGATGCACACCGAGTCCGGCTCCCGGATGCCGGAAGGCTCTCCCTGATGCACCACGGCCCTGCCGCATACTCCCACCCGGTGGCCGCCGTCGGCTGTGAGATACCCCTTCGCCAGGGTCTGGGCCGCCCAGGGGGAATAGCTGCTGGCGGCGTTGAGGACGAAGGCCAGCTCCTCCCGGCCCACCCGCTGCCTGCCCCACCGGCTTTCCCGGCGGCCCACCAGTTCCGGCGGTGCTCCCAGCCGCAGGCGCACCTCCTGCAAGGTCTGCTTGTCCTGCTGCGTTAGTTCCCGGCGTACCCCTGGCGGCAGCAGCGCCAGCAGCGGCTCCCATGCGCACATCATTTGCATCACTCCTGGCAAAGCCTATGCGCCGGGGCGGCCCAATATCCCTGGGCGCAAAAAAGCCCAGCTCTGTACTAGACAGAGCCGGGCAAGGGCCTTGCGGTTAGGTGCGTTTATTTTTCTTGTAGAGGATGTTCAGACCCTTCAGCAGGAGATTTTTCTCCAAAATCATAGGATGCTTGCACAAGGGGGTGATGAACTGGGCCATGCCGCCGGTGGCCAGGATGGTGAAGCTGTGGCCCAGCTCCTCCTCGATTCGGTCCACCAGGCCGTCCAGCATGGCGGCCGTGCCATACATCATGCCGCTGCGCATACAATCCACGGTATTTTTGCCGATGATCTGCTTGGGCTTGTCCAGGCTGATCCCGGGCAGCTGGGCCGTTCGGCTGGTCAAAGCATCCAGGGACACCCGGACACCGGGGAAAATCAAGCCGCCGATGTAGCGGTTGTCCGGCTCCACCACCTCAATGGTGGTGGCCGTGCCCAGGTCAATGAGGATCAGCGGGGCCTTGTACTCCGCCAAGGCCGCAACTGCAATCACGATGCGGTCGCTGCCCACCTGGCTGGGCACATCCATGTGGATATCCAGCCCGGTTTTCAGCCCCGGCCCCACCACCATGGGCTGCTTGCCGATGATTTTGATGACGCCGGTACGCACCGAATTGAACACCGGCGGCACCACCGAGGAAATGATGCAGTCCTCGATCTGGGAAACCCGGACACCGTAGGCTTCGATCATGTTTTTGATCTCCACGCCGTACTGGTCCGAAGTCCGCAGACGGTCGGTGGCAATGCGGGCCTTAAAGAGAATGTTGTCGTTTTCCATACAGCCAATCACCAGATTGGTGTTTCCAATATCAATGGCAAGCAGCATGGTCTGTGCCCTCCTTAACGTTGTTTCATCCGGGCCATCAGGTGCAGCAGCGCCTTGCCGATGACCGTAACCAGCACCGCCGCCGCAATGGCCTCCGGGATGCCGGCAGCTGTGACCGTGCCCATAACCAGGCCAAACACAGCCGTCACCCCCACATTTTTCGCAGCGGCATACTGCTGCGCCAGCAGCAGATAAATGCTGCCCATCACCAGCAGAGTGTGACACATGGCGGACACCGCCGCCGTAATGGGCAGCGCCAGGGTGTCCCGCTTCACCCAGCGGCGAAGCAGCCGCCAGAGCCACCCGGCAATCACCCCCAGCAGCACCCGGCAGCCCAGAGCGATCCACAGGCTTTTCATCACGCCAATCCACCCCTCGTTGGTCATAAAGGGTGAAAAGGCAAAGGCCAAAAGTCCCGGGGTGGTGGTGTTGACCCAGATGGAGCACAGCCCGAACACGGCGCCCAGCACAGCCCCAGCCCCGGGGCCAAGGAGCACCGCACCCAAAATCACCGGAATGTGCATGGTGGTGGCCTTGATCACCGGCAGGGGGATAAAGCCGATCCCCGTCATGCCCATAACCAGCAGAACACCGCAGAGCATAGCCAACATGGCCATGCGGCGGGTGTCCGGCCTCTTGTTGTTCATATTCCATTACCTCCTGCTGCCGCTCCCCATCACCGGGGTTACAGCGCAAATTTGGATTCCAAATCCAGGGGTATTATACCAAGATGGCAGGCAAATTACAATCCCCTCTTTACAGCCGGACAAAAAATGATTATAATGGGGAAAATATGTCAGGAGGTCTTTGTATGCTTGCAGGAAAAACCGTTCTCTTGGGTGTCACCGGGGGAATTGCCGCCTATAAGGCCGCAGCCCTTGCCTCGGCGCTGGTGAAGCTCCACGCTGCCGTTGAAGTGGTGATGACCCAAAATGCCACGAAATTTGTCACGCCCCTGACCTTTGAGCAGCTCACCGGCCGCAGGACCATGGTGGATACCTTTGACCGCAATTTTTCCCACCAGGTAGAGCACATCTCCCTGGCCCAGCGGACGGACCTGGTGATCATCGCCCCGGCCACTGCCAACGTCTGCGCCAAGCTGGCCCATGGCCTGGCGGACGACATGCTCACCACCACCGTGCTGGCCTGCAAATGCCCCAAGCTGATTGCCCCCGCCATGAATACCAACATGTACGAAAACCCGGTGACCCAGGACAATCTGGAAATCCTGCGCCGGTATGGCTGGGAGGTCATTGACCCGGCCTGCGGGCGGCTGGCCTGCGGCGCAGTGGGCGCCGGGAAGATGCCGGAGCCGGAAAATCTGGTGCAGCACATTCTGCGGCGCATCGCCCTTGCCAAGGACTTGGCAGGAAAACGGGTGCTGATCACCGCCGGGCCAACCCAGGAGGCTCTGGACCCGGTGCGGTATCTGACCAACCACTCCACCGGGAAAATGGGCTATGCCCTGGCGAAAATGGCTATGCTCCGTGGCGCTGAGGTGACGCTGGTTTCCGGCCCCACCGCCATTGCACCGCCGCCTTTTGTCCAGGTGGTCCCGGTGGTCAGCGCCCAGGATATGTTCCAGGCTGTGGCAGACCGGGCCGCCCAGGCGGATTTTATTTTCAAAGCCGCAGCGGTGGCGGACTACACCCCCGCCGAGTATCACGACGACAAGATGAAGAAAGCCGACGGCCAGCTGGCCATTCCCCTGAAACGAACCCAGGACATTCTGCGCTACCTGGGGGAGCACCGCCATCCCGGCCAAATTCTCTGCGGATTCTCCATGGAGACCCAAAATCTGGTAGAAAATAGCCAGAAAAAGCTGGCAGCCAAGCACCTGGACATGGTCTGCGCCAACAACCTAAAGGTTGCCGGTGCCGGCTTCGGGGTGGACACCAACGTCATCACCCTTATCACCCATGCAGGCGTTCAGCAACTGCCGCTGCAATCCAAGGAAGATGCCGCCAACGCCATTTTGGATCAGGCGCTGGCCCTGCTCCCTTAATGCCAATAAGCCGGTCTGCGGAAACTTGCAGACCGGCTTGTCTTTATTGGTTGTTTTGCTCCATTATTTTGCGGTAGTTCTCCATGGAATCCACGGTGGAAACGGCCTGAGCCGTCAGCTGCTCTCCATCCAGGGTGGCCTGGATCTGGTAAAGCCAGGTACCCTGATGTTCCAAAGAGTAGGTGATGGACAGTCCCCCAGGCCAAACACCCGACTGAGCACTGATTTGGGGTGAGCCAAGGGTCTGCTCCGACAGCCGCCACAGCTGAATGGCGGCATCCTCAAGCAGCGGCGCAAACTCCGGCACCGAAACCCAGGTCCCGTCCTGCTCCTGCTGCCAGACACAGGGGAAAACCTGGCGGTACTGCACCTGCCCCGGTTCCAGGGCGAAATAGTCCTGATTGGTGTACTGCACCATGTCCGGCAGACTTGCCTGGCAGATGCCGAACAGATATGTCTCCTCTTCCCCGTCCTGGTCCAGGTCATAGGAGAACGCCGGCATCGTCAGATTCACCGTCCCCTGCCACGGCTCCTCTGCCGCCGCCAGCGGCTCTGTGGCCGTCTGGGTCGGCTGATTATTTGCTTCCCACGTTTCCGTGGCCTGGGGCAGGGGCTGGGACTTTCTGCCCAGGGATACCGCCGCCAGATTGCCCACCAGCAAAACCGCTACCGCAATCAGCACGCCTGCCCGGAATCCCCGGCTGTGGCAGGTTTTCAACGCCAGGCGCAGGGCCTCAGCCGAGGAAAACCGCCGGTCCACATTCACTTCGATGCACCGCTCCACCACAGATTGGAACTTGCCGCCAACCAGCTTCTTGGACGGGTGCTGCCCTGTGAGCATTTCGTTGATGACGATGCCCATGGCGTAGATATCCGCCCGCTGGTCCGTCTGAGAAAAGCCGTACTGCTCCGGCGCTGCATACCCCGCCGTGCCCAGGAGCTTGGTATCCGTATCCCCCTTGGGTTTGGCAATCCGGGAGGCATCGAAGTCGATCAGCACCGCATCGCTGCCCCGCAGCAGGATGTTCTCCGGCTTTACATCCCGGTGGACGATCCCCTCCTGGTGGAGCCGGGAGAGGGCCTGGCACAGCTGCATGGAGATCCGCTGCACCCAGACCGGACTGAGCGGCCCGGCTTCCAGCAAAAACGCCAGGGAATCGCCGCAAATATACTCTTCCAATACATATACGGTATCCCCCCGGGATTTCACATCGTAAATCTTCGGAAGATAGGGGCTGACAATCCCCCGCAGGCTCTGGTAAACCTCCTCCGTCCCCTGGAACCAGCGGTAGATGTACTGTTTCCCTGTTTCGTCATGCACCAGGCAGACACTGCCGTTGCTGCCGGACTTCAGCGTCCGTTCCAGCACCATTCCGGCAAACACCTGCTCGACCTCATTGCTCAAGGCACAATGCCCTCCTTCTAAAAAGAACAGTTGTATTTTCTGTCCCATTTGGTATAATATGGATATTGGTATCATGATACCAAGGGTTTAGAACTTTGTAAAGGGTGGTAGCTATGAAATCCCAAAATTCTCACGATACCCAGGCATTGCACCAGGCGCTGTCGAATGCACCCAATTTGGAGCGCTTTCTTTCCCAGCATGCCCAGGATATGGTGTCCACCGCCCTGTCGGAGCAGATTTCTCAGCTGCTGGATGCCAGCGGCCTGCGAAAGGCCGATGTTGCCCGTCAGGCAGGCATCAGCGAAGTGTACCTGCACCAGATCCTCTCCGGCCTTCGCACCCCTTCCCGAAATCGTCTGATCTGCCTGTGCATGGCGCTGAGGGCCAGCCTGGAGCAGACCCAGGCTCTGCTGAAAGCCAGCGGCCTTGCGCCCCTGTACCCCAGAAACCGCCGGGATGCCATCATCCTCTACGGCCTGAGCCACGGCATGGATTTAGAGCAAATCAACAACTCCCTGCGCCAGTCCCAGGAACGTCCCCTTTGCTGAGCCAGCCGGAACCCCACAAATACAAGCTGCCTTTCAGGATCCCACCGTGTCCTGAAAGGCAGCTTTTTTCACTTCTTCCTGTCAAACGGCAGCTTCTTCCGCCTGCCGGTCCTGGATGTGGATGTTCACACCGTTGACCTCCACATTTTCATCGGCACAAACCAGGATGTACTTCACCCCGCCAATAATCCGGGTCTCAATCAGGTCGCTGTGGGCCGGGTCAACCTTAATGACCACGTCCGGGGTTTTCAGCTCAAAGCGCTTGTTGTCGATGATGTTCTTGGGATGCAGGTCCGCCTCGAAGCCGAACGCCTGGTCATAGTCCACGCTGAACTTGGCCAGGTGCTCCTGGCTGACGCCGCAGGCAGTGAGCACCTCCTTCACATCCTCCTTGGAGATCATCAGCGGCTCCGGGACCTTGCTTTCCTTGTGCAGCTCAATGCGCTGGCACAGCTGGTCGTGGACACTCTGCACCACGTCCAGGCTGCACTCGTCCTCCAGGGAATTGGCCAGCAGGGCCTCGAAGGTCTGCTTCTGCTCCAGGGCGCTCTGGGGCACCGGGGTATTGAACAGGGCCTCAATCAGGGCATCCTGGCTGGTCTTCACATCCCGGGTGTAGTACAGGGCGTTGTAAATGTTGGTGGAGCGGTTGTCAAAGGCCGGGAACAGGAAGCCCAGGGCCGGGGCGGACACCATCTGGTTCATGGCTCCGTCGTGGAACAGCTGCTCCTGGGGTACATAGTGGAGGTTGGCCTTGGTCTGCTTCACCGGGCAGATGGTACACAGGATGTAGCGGAAAACCTCCTCGGACTTGTCGCTCTGGGTAAAGTCGTCCTTGCTCTTAAAGGGCACATCATAGCTGTCGCAGGCTGCCAGGATGAGGTAATTCCCTTCCAGCACCACGGAGTCAATGATCTTGCGAAACAGCTCCTGGCGCAGCTCCTCGTCTTCCAGCTGGCTGTCCCGCAAGCCCATGAGCAGCTTGTGCTCCGGCGAGTCGGCCACCTGGCTGGTCTTGAAGGTAATGTCGATCAAATTCCGGCCCAGCCCGCCGGAGAGGGTCCTGCGGAGGATGGCAAAATACTTATCCCCCTCATTTTCCGGCATCATGCCGGTGGACTGCCGGAACTGGCAGATAATTTCCTTGTTGTCATTGACGAAACAGCCGAAAATGGCCGTAATATTGCTCCGATCCCGGCGCAGATGCCGCCGCAGCTCGCCGATTTCCTTATCGATCATGGTGTCATTCCTTTCCTTGCTTCTGCAAAAGATGGGCTCATTGTATCACATCCCAGGGAAAAAATCCAGTGGGAAGATGGTCATGCCCCGGTATAGCTCCGCAGCTGCCGGATGGCCTGCTGCCGGCGGCGGTTAAAGTCCTGCTCCCGCAGCAACGCCGGCGACGGCTCTACCTCTGTATCTATATCTTTTTCTATTTCTTTTTCTTCTTCTGTTTCTGTATGCCCCTGTATACACCCGGATACACCCTGTATCCCCTTGTATGCCTTTGTATCCCAGCGGGTTTGCACCGCTTTCCTGCCCCGCTCCACGGTCTGGCGGTAATCCCGGATGGAATCGTCAATGGACGGCCGTATGGCCCGGAACAGCGCCAGCGCCAGCGTGTCCAGCCCCTTCGGCTCTGCCCCATCCACAAAGTAGGCAAAGGCCGCCTTCAGGGCCGCCCCGGCTGCATCATCCGGCACCGCCTCCACCAAGGGGCGCAGATTGGCAAACATCCGAAACCAGACGGGGCTGCTTTGTTTTTTCTTGGACATGGAATCCCTCCTTTTTTCTGTGGGAATAGTGTAGCACAGATTCCGTCCCTTGTCTGTCGGACGTCGTCCGACAAATTGCGATAGGATTCCCCGCAGCAGATACATAAACGGCAAGAAAATCCGCTGTCAGAAGACACTCTGTCTCCTAACAGCGGAAATTGACATATTTTCCCTGGATTTTGCAGGAAAAATTTTTTACACTTTTTTATCCCACAGGCAATTCCAGTTCTGGACAAAGTACTCCACCCCGGAATAGAGAGTGGTGACCACGATGACGGCAATGACGATCCAGTTCAGCAGCGCCACACCAGGCAGGGCCATCATAAAGCACAGGCCCACCATGGTGGAGGCGGTTTTGACCTTGCCGCTCCATCCGGCGGCGATGACGGTGCCCTTCTGGACAGCCACCAGCCGCAGCCCCGTGACGGCAAACTCCCGGGTCAGCACGATCATCAGCGCCCAGGCGGGAAACACGCCCCACTGGCAGAACATGGCCATGGCGGCAATCACCAGCAGCTTATCCGCCAGAGGGTCCAGGAATTTACCGAAATCCGTGGTCTGGTTGTAGTGCCGGGCGATGTAGCCGTCTACAAAGTCCGTCAGGCTGGCGACCACGAAGATAACCAGCGACACCAGCATCCACACGCCGCTTTGGCCGCCGGATGCGTACATAGTGGCCATAAAGGCCGGAATCATCAGCACCCGCACCAGGGTGATTTTACTTGCCAATGTCATTGTGCCGTCTCCTCCAAAACGTAGCCGGTCAGGTCGCCGTCCACGCAGCCGTCAATTTTTACCGTTACAAAGCTGCCCTCACGCAGCGGCTCCTCCGAAGCCAGCCACACCCGGCCGTCGATGTCCGGGGAGTCGGCGTAGGTGCGGCCGAAGAACTGCTCCTGCTCCTCGTCGTAGCCGTCCACCAGCACCTCCAGGGTCTTGCCCTGCAGGGCAGCGTTGTAGTCGTCCATAATGGCAGACTGGATCATCTCCACCATCTGGGCACGCTCCATGGCGGTGTCGCTGTCCACGAAGTCCATCTTGGCCGCCTCGGTACCCTCCTCCGGGGAGAAGGGGAATGCCCCCACCCGCTCCAGGCGCACCTGCCGCAGGAATTGGCACAGCTCCTCAAATTCTGCCTCGCCCTCGCCGGGAAGGCCGGTAATCAGGCTGGTGCGAATCACCAGGCCGGGAATCCGGCTGCGCAGCTTCTCAATCAGCGCCAGCAGGAAGGGGCCGTCGCCCCGGCGGTTCATCAGCTTGAGAATGTGGCTGTTGCAGTGCTGGATGGGAATGTCCAGATATTTCACGATCTTCGGCTCGTTGGCCATCACATCAATGTAATCATCGTCGATTTCATCCGGGTAGACATAGTGCACCCGCACCCAGTGGATGCCCTCGATTTGGCACAGCTGAGTCAGCAGCTGGGGCAGCAGCCGCTTATGTCCGGGCAGGTCCGTGCCGTAGCGGCTGGTATCCTGGGCCACCACGATCAGCTCTTTCACGCCGGCATCCGCCAGCAGACGGGCTTCGTAAAAAATATCGTCCATGGGACGGCTGCGGTACTTGCCACGCAGCTTGGGAATGATGCAGTAGGCGCAGTGATTGTCGCAGCCCTCGGCGATTTTCAGGAAGGCGTAGTGCTCCGGCGTGGTGAGCACCCGGCCGGTCTCCTCCTCCGGGGCATCGATGGAGCCGAAGTCCGACACCGTGCCCCCGTCCAGCAGGGCCTCAATGGCGGGCACGATCTGGGTGTAGCTGCCGGTGCCCAGAATGCCGTCCACCTCCGGCATCTCCTGGAAAATCTCCTGCTGATACCGCTGGGACAGGCAGCCGGTGACCAAAATCTTGCCCACCAGGCCCTCCTGCTTCATGGCAGCTGCCGCCAGAATGTAGTCGATGGCCTCTGCCTTGGCCGAGTCGATGAAGCCGCAGGTGTTGATGACCACCACGTCGCACCCGGCCACGTCCTCCTGAACGTTATGCCCTGCCTCCCGGACCCGATACATCATCCGCTCGCAGTCCACCTGGTTCTTGGCACAGCCCAGGGAAATAAATCCAATATTTGCCATAATTCAGTATTCCTCCTGAAGGTCCTCCGTATCGAAGCTGAGGGATTCCAGCACCCGGCGGATGTCGCCGTAGCTGTGGCCCCGGCGCAGCAGGGCATCGATGGCCCGTCTGCGCTGCTTCTCGTCCGCATCCGGCCCCAGCCGGTCCCGGAGAAACGCCTCCATTTTTTCACTTTGGTCTGGGTAATCCGCCAAGGCTTCTTCCCAGTATTCTTTGGGCACCCGCTTTTCGTACAGAGCCTGCCTGGCTCTGGCGGGGCCGTAGCCCTTGGCGATGCAGGAGCGCACCACCTGATCAGCAGTCTGGCGGTCGTCCACCAGATTCAGCTCTGCCATCCACGCCACGGCGGCCTTGGCCTGGTCTGGGTTTTCGCCCTTGCGCACCAGCTTCTCCTCCAGCATCCGCTGGGACACATTGCTGGCGGAGACGATCCGCACGGCCCGCATTTTGGCGGACATGGCACCGGCGGCGACTTTCAGGGCTTCCAGCTCCTGCGCCTGCAGCTCCTTGCCGCTGTACAGGCCAAAATCCTCCACCGTCTGCCGGTACAGCCCCATCCGGGAGCCGTCTTCAAAGCTGGCCCAGTATCGGCCCGCCCGGTCCGGCGTGGTTTTCAGCAGCTCAAGCT
>X4_Red_Fox__coassemble_71_pt1 | contig 21228 bp, 14 predicted proteins | sample X4_Red_Fox__metabat2_low_PE_004 | metagenome-assembled genome bin X4_Red_Fox
ATATTCGGACAGATTTACGGTTCTGCCGGTGCGGCGGGCTTGCTCTATGGCACAGGCCATCAGGTGGCTTTCGATGCTGCGGCTGATGGAGTTGCGGGAGTCTTGGCGGCGCTGCGCCAGTCCCTGGGTAAAATCTTCCATCAGGGCGCTGTCGCCGCCGCCATGGCCGCTGGCATCGTCCTTGACATAGAGCACCTGCTCCTGGGGCTGTTCGGCCTGGTTTCGGCGGAAGCGGCGGATGACGATTTTTCCGTCCAAATCGTCGCCTTCCACCTCGCCGTCCTGGCACATAATGTGAATGGTGCGGTGGACATCGCTGGTTTGGGCGGTGAGGGAGAATGTGGCTGTCACGCCGTTGTCGAAGCAGAGGGCCATGCTCATGTGGTCGCACACGTTGTTGTCGCAGTGGTAGACGCAGCGGCCGTAGGGCCCGGTTTCCAGAGCCTGGCGCAGGGAATCTTCCGTCGGTTCCAGGCAGACCACATCCGCCGGCCATTTTCCCAGAATGGGCTGGTAGGCCTGCCAGGCATCAAAGCGGCAGTCCTTGGCCACGGGGCAGTCCAGGCAGCGCAGGGCAGCACCGGCAGGGGCGTTCTCCGGCGTGAAGTAGCTAAGAGAGCCAAAGGCGGAAACCTGGGTGCAGTGGGCATCGGTGAGCCACAGGAGAATGTCCAGGTCGTGGCAGCTTTTTTGCAGGATAATGGGGCTGGACAGGGCATCGTTGCGCCAGTTTCCCCGGACGAAGGAATGGGCCATGTGGAAATTGCCGATGTTCTCCGCATGCTGAATGGCGACGATTTTTCCCAGCTCCCCGGAATCCACGATCTGCTTTAGCTTGGCAAAGAAGGGATTGTAGCGCAGCACGTGGCAGACGGTGATCTGCCGCCCCTTGGCTTCCGCCATCTGGGCGATTTCCAGGCATTGTCTGGGGTCCGGGGAGACGGGCTTTTCCAGCAGAATGTCATATCCCAGTGCCAGTGCCTGCATGACATGGCCGTAGTGGTCCCGGTCCATGGTGGCAATGATGGCGGCATCGGCAATTTTTCCGAGAGCAAACAACGCTTCTGCATTGGAAAATGCCATATCTTGGGGGACATGAAGCGTTTGGGCTGCGTTGGCCAGCCGGTCCGGCCGCAGGTCTGCCACGGCGGCAATCTCGATGCCGTGGGCAATGGCCCAGCTGCCGTAAATCATGCCCCGGGAACCGGCGCCGATGAGAACGTATTTCATAGGAAGGACCTCCTGTTTTTTCTTCAGTATAGCACAGGCTTAGGGTTCTGACAACCACTTTTCCAGGATGGTGACGGTTTCCTCGGAAGCTTCCGTAAGGGGCAGGCGGCAGGTGCCGCAGTCGTAGCCGATGGCCTTCATGGCGGCCTTGACGGGAATGGGATTGACCTCCCGGAACAGAGCCTGCATCAGCGGCAGCAGGGCTTGGTGGAGGGCTTCGGCGGTGTCCAGGTCGCCGTCCAGCATGGCCAGGGCCAGGGCCTGGGTCTGCTCCGGCATGACGTTGGATACCACGGAGATCACCCCGTCCGCCCCCAGGGCCATGGCGGGCAGAGCCAGCTCGTCACAGCCGGACCACACCCGGAAGCTATCGGGGCAGCAGGCACGGATGGCGGAAATTTTGGTAATGTCGCTGCTGGCTTCCTTTACGCCTGCGATGTTGGGGATTCGGGACAGAAGCTGATAGACCCCAATGGGAATGTCCACGCCGGTGCGGGAGGGGACGTTGTAGAGCACCAAGGGGATATGTACCGCTTGGGCCACCGCCTGGAAGTGGGCCGCAAGTCCTTGGTCGGTGGCCTTGTTGTAGTAGGGGCTGACCACCAGCAGGGCATCGGCCCCGGCCTCCTGGGCGGCTTTGCTCAGGGCGATGGTATGCCGGGTGTCATTGGAGCCGGTGCCGGCGAGGATTTTGCAGCGGCTGCCCACATAGACCTTTGCCCGGCGAATCATCTCCAGCTTTTCGCAGTCGGAGAGGGTGGGGGCTTCGCCGGTGGTGCCGCACAGAACTACGGCGGGAATCCCGGCCTCCATCTGCCGCTTAAGCAGCTGCTCCAGCATGGGGTAATTGACCTGCCCATTGAGAAATGGGGTGACGAGGGCGGTGCATGTGCCTGTAAAAATAGGTTTGTTCATAAGCTGATACCTCCGGGGCAGTCTATGCCGGAGGGGGCGGTTTTGTTTTTGGAATCTTTATGCGCCCTTAATGCCAAGGGGCAATGCCTTATGCCATGCTTAGAGGAAACACGGTATACTATACTAGAACAATTTCCGGGCAGGTAAGAAAGAGAGGCAAGCAATGAACATAGCGAAAATTATGATTCCCAAGGTCTCCACGGTGTTTCTCCACGAATCGGACACGGTGCGCCAGGGCTTGGAGCGGTTTATGCTCTATGGCTATACGGCAGTACCCGTCCTGAATGACCAGGAGCAGTACATTGGCAGTGTCACCGAGGGCGATTTTCTGCGCCACCTGCTGGCGGTGGGGACCACGGACTGGAAAGCCCAGGAGCGCCACTGCATCGGCAGCATTCTGCGGCGGGACTTCTGTCCGCCGTTGCCCATTGATGCCCCATTTTCCCAAATGCTGGCGGTGACATTGAATCAGAACTTTGTGCCCATCGTGGATGGCCGGGGCATGCTGTGCGGGATTTTGACCCGGCGCAGGGTCATTGAATACTTGGCCCAGTTTCACCCCCAGGAGGAAGCGTAAGGGAAGCGTTCACACCCTGTAAATCAAAAAAGGAGTATCCGTCATGGCTTGGACCGTGAAAAAACGAACAAATCTAACATCCTTTCAAATCATCATCCTGGGCTTTTCCGGGGTAATTCTGCTGGGAGCGCTGGTGCTGATGCTGCCCGTTTCCAGTGCGGCAGGGCAGGTGACCCCATTCCGGGATACCCTGTTTACCGCAACCTCGGCCGTGTGCGTCACAGGGCTGGTGGTTCACGATACGGCTACCTACTGGTCAACCTTTGGTCAGGCGGTGATTTTGGTACTGATTCAGATTGGCGGTATGGGGGTCATCACCGTGGCGGCCAGCATTGCCATGATTTCCGGCAAAAAAATCTCCCTGATGCAGCGCAGCACCATGCAGGAGGCCATTGCAGCGCCCCAGGTGGGCGGCGTTGTCCGGCTGACGGGGTTTATCGTCCGCACCACACTGGTAATAGAACTGCTGGGTGCGGCGGTGATGGCGCCGGTGCTGTGCCGGGACTTTGGCCTGCGGGGGCTTTGGATGGCCCTGTTTCATTCCGTGTCCGCTTTCTGCAATGCGGGCTTTGACCTGATGGGCACCCAGGCACCCTATTCCTCCCTGGTTGCCTATGCAGCAGACCCGGTGATCAACGGTGTCATTATGGCCCTGATCGTGGTGGGCGGCATTGGGTTTCTCACCTGGGACGATGTGCGGGCCAACGGCTGGCATCTGCGCCGCTACAAAATGCAGAGCAAGGTGATCCTCACCACTACCGCCATTCTGCTGGCGGCTCCGGCGGTGTATTTTTACCTGTTTGAATTTCAGGATCTTCCTATGAAAGAGCGGATTTTGGCATCCCTCTTTCAGTCCGTTACCCCACGCACTGCCGGATTTAACACCGTGGATCTGACCGCCATCAGCGAGCCTGGGCAGTACATTACCATCATGCTGATGCTCATTGGCGGCAGCCCCGGCTCTACCGCTGGCGGCATGAAGACCACCACTCTGGCGGTGCTGCTGGCGACAGCCCTGGCTACCTTCCGCCGGAAGGAGGATACCCACTTCTATGGCCGCCGGATCGATGGGGATGTGGTGAAAAATGCAGCCACCATTTTCTTAATGTACATCAGCCTGTTCTTCTTCGGCGGGCTGTTCATCAGTCTGCTGGAAGGATTGCCCATGCTGACGAGCCTGTTTGAGGCGGCTTCGGCGGTGGGCACAGTGGGACTGACACTGGGGGTGACCCCCACCCTGGGGCTGGTTTCCCGGGGTATTTTGATTGCGCTGATGTTCCTGGGCCGGGTTGGCGGCCTGACGCTGATTTTTGCAGCGCTGTCGGAGGTACAGAAGAACCTGTCCAAGCTGCCCAGAGAAAAAATTACCGTTGGATAAATTGGGAGGAAATACGTATGAAATCCATTTTGTTAATTGGCTTAGGCCGTTTCGGAAAGCACATTGCCATCCACCTGCACCAGCTGGGGCATCAGGTGATGGCGGTGGACCATGTGGAGCAGCGGGTGGAAGCGGTGCTGCCCTTCGTCACCAACGCCCAGATCGGCGACAGCACCAACCAGGCGTTTTTGGAGTCGCTGGGGATTCGGAATTTTGATGTGTGCATTGTAGCCATCGGCAACGACTTCCAAAGCTCTCTGGAAACCACGTCGCTGCTGAAAGAGCTGGGGGGCAAGCTGGTGGTGGCCCGGGCCGCCCGGGATGTGCAGGAAAAATTCCTGCTGCGCAACGGCGCCGACGAGGTGGTATACCCGGAGAAGCAGCTGGCCAAGTGGACCGCCATCCGATACAGCGCCGACCACATTCTGGACTATATGGAGCTGGACGAGGACCACGCCATGTTTGAAATCCCGGTGCCGGAAAACTGGGCCGGCCGCTCCATCGGTCAGATCGACATTCGGAAAAAGTACAAAATCAACATCATGGCCCTGAAACGAAACGGCAAGCTGGAGCTGACCCTGTCGCCGGACACGGTGCTGGAACAGGACCAAACCATGCTGGTGCTGGGCCGGAACCGGGACCTGCAAAAATGCTTCCATATTTGACGAATACGGTGGAAAAACAGCGCCTGCTGTGATATAATCCACAATCATACCAGCGCTCCCGGCTTGGATGCCGGAGGGCCGGGAAGGGGGAAGGGCCATGGAAAGGCAGCAGCCGCCGGCGGGGAACCGCAGCGCCGGAGCGGTGGGAAAACTGAAGATTTTCTTCGGCTACGGCGGCGGTGTGGGCAAAACCGATGCCATGCTTCGTCAGGCGGCCCAGGCCCGGCAGCAGGGAACCGACGTGGTGGTAGGCTGGCTGGCGGAGGATGTGGTACGGCCCGCAGACATGGAGACCCTGGGCACAGATGGGTTTGACATTGATGCTGCCTTGCAGCGCCATCCCCAGCTGTTGGTCCTGGACGAATTTGCCCGGAGCAATCCACCGGGCAGCCGCCATGCCCGGCGGGTCCAGGACGTGCAGGAGCTGCTGGCATCCGGCATTGACGTGTATACCACCTTGAATGTGCAGCAGATTGAAAGCCTGACGGACACCGTTGCGGCCATTACCGGGATGCCCTCCGGGGAGCGGGTCCCGGATGCCGCCTTCGACCAGGCAGACCGGGTGGAGCTGGTGGACAGAGAGCCGGGGGAGCTGCTGGAGCGGCTGGCTGCCCAGGGGGGCGAATGTCCGGCCTGGTGCAATTTGGAGAACCTGACGGCACTGCGGGAGCTGGCGCTGCGGCGGTGTGCGGACCGGGTACACCTGCGCCGGGAGAAGGCCCAGATACAGAGCCGGGATGACTACCACACAGACGAGCACATTCTGGTTTGTGTCTCCCCATCCCCCACCAATGCCAAGATCATACGCACCGCAGCCCGCATGGCCCAGGCGTTCCGGGGGCGGTTCACCGCCTTGTATGTCCAGACAACGGCCCTGTCGGCGCTGGGCCAAGCGGACCAGGAGCGGCTGCGGGAGAATATGCACCTGGCCCGGCAGCTGGGGGCGGCGGTGGAAACCGTGCGGGGAGAGGATGTTCCCTATCAGATTGCGGAGTTTGCCCGGCTCTCCGGGGTGAGCAAAATTGTCATCGGCCGCAGCACGGCCACCCGGAAAAGCATGTTCGGCAAGCCTGCCCTCACGGAGCGGCTCATTGCGGCGGCCCCCAATCTGGATGTGCACATCATCCCCGATGCCAGCGCCACCGGCGCTTACCGCCAGAAGAAGGATTTGCGGGCCGGCACCATTGCCATGGGGGACCTGATGAAAAGCGCCCTGGCGCTGCTGGGGGCTACCGGGGCAGGGTGGCTGTTTTACCGCCTGGGCATCGGGGAGGCCAACATTGTGGCGGTGTACATTTTGGCGGTGCTGGTTCTGTCCGTGGCGGCATCCAGCCGCCTGTGCGGGCCGCTGGCCTCCCTGGCCAGTGTGCTGATTTTCAATTTTTGCTTCACCCAGCCCCGGTTTACCCTCCATTTCGACGACCCGGCGTACTGGGTGACCTTTGCCATTATGTTCCTGGTGGCGCTGCTTACCGGCTCGCTGGTGACCTGGCTCAAGGAAAACGCCCAGCACTCGGCCCATGGTGCCTTCCGCACCAAGATCCTGTTTGAAACCAGCCAGCTACTGCAAAAGCAGAGCGATGAAGAAGAAGTGATCCAGGCAACGGCGGGACAGCTGAGCAGGCTCCTGCGTCGGGATTTGGTGTTTTATCTGGCCCAGGGAGACCGGCTGGGAGAGCCGGTGATTTTTTCCGGGGCAGACGATCCCCACGCCCTGATTTCCGAAAAAGAGCAGCAGACCGCCGCCTGGGTGCTGCGAAACAACCACCATGCCGGTGCCACCACCGATACCCTGGCCGGGGCAAAATGCCTGTACCTGGCCATTCGGGTGAACCAGACGGTTTACGGCGTGGTGGGCATTGCCCTGGAGGGCATTCCCCTGGATTCCTTTGAAAACAGCGTGCTGCTGTCCATTCTGGGGGAGTGCGCCCTGGCGCTGGAGAACATCCAAAACGCCCGGGAAAAGGAGGCGGCGGCGATTCTCGCCAAAAATGAGCAGCTGCGGGCCAACCTGCTGCGCTCCATTTCCCACGATTTGCGCACGCCGCTTACCTCCATTGCGGGAAATGCGGGAAACCTCCTGGCAAACTATGCCAAGATGGACGATGCCAGCCGGGCGCAGACCTTTTCGGATATCTATGACGATTCCATGTGGCTGATCAATCTGGTGGAGAACCTGCTGGCAGTGACCCGGATCGAAGACGGCCGGGTGAAGCTGAACCAGGCCGTGGAGCTGATGGACGAGGTGGTTACGGAGTCCCTGCGCCATGTAAACCGCCATAACCGGGAACACACCATCCGGGCGGTCAGCGAGGAGGAGCTGCTGCTGGTACACATGGATGCCAAGCTCATCGTCCAGGTGCTGATCAATCTGGTGGACAATGCCATCAAATATACGCCGCCCGGCTCCACCGTCACCATCCACACCCGGCGGCAGGGGCCGTGGGCGGAGGTGTCCGTGGCGGACGATGGGCCGGGGATACCGAAGGAGCAGCAGGAAAAGGTGTTTGACATGTTCTACTGCGGCACCAACCGGGTGGCGGACAGCCGCCGGAGCCTGGGGCTGGGCCTGGCGCTGTGCAAGACCATCGTGACAGCCCATGGCGGGCGCATTTGGGTGGAGGACAACCGGCCCCATGGCGCCGTATTTACCTTTACATTACCTGCGGGGGAGGTCGAATTGCATGAATAAACCGTTGATTCTGGTGGTGGAGGATGACCCGCCGGTGCGCAACCTCATTGCCACCACCCTGAAAACCAATGACTACCGCTATCTGCTGGCAGCCAGTGGGGAGGCGGCGATTTTGGAGGCATCCTCTCACAACCCGGACATTGTGCTGCTGGATCTGGGTCTGCCGGATATGGATGGGGTCCAGGTGATTCGCAACATCCGCACCTGGTCCAACCTGCCCATTATCGTCATCAGCGCCCGGAGCGAGGATACTGACAAAATCGAAGCCCTGGATGCCGGTGCTGACGATTATCTGACCAAGCCCTTCTCGGTGGAGGAGCTGCTGGCCCGGCTGCGGGTGACCCAGCGGCGGCTGGCGTTTATGTCCGGCCAGATGCCGGCAGGCAGCTCGGTGTTCGTCAACGGCAAGCTTCGGGTGGACTATGCCGGGGGCTGCGCCTACTTGGACGGCCAGGAGCTGCATCTGACACCCATCGAGTATAAGCTATTGTGCCTGCTGTCGAAAAACGTAGGCAAGGTGCTGACCCACACCTATCTGACCCAGAACATCTGGGGCCGGAACTGGGACAACGATGTGGCCTCCCTGCGGGTGTTTATGGCTACCCTGCGGAAGAAATTAGAGGCCAATTCCGACGGCCAGCAATACATCCAGACCCACATCGGGGTGGGGTATCGGATGATGAAAGTGGAATAAAAGAACTGCGGCATCCGCCCTTTCGGGAAGCGGATGCCGCAGTGTTTTGCAGAGGTTATTTGCCGGCTTTTTCCTTTACCAGGAAGATGGCCGCCAGGGAGCTGACCAGCAGCAGATAGGGGTAGAACAGATACTGCATGATGTCGAAGGCGGAGAGCATGTGCCCCATCTCAGCAGCGGCGGAGATGGCCACCAGCATCTGAGCGCCGTAGGGGATGATGCCCTGGCAGATGCAGGAGAAGGTGTCCAGCAGGCAGGCGGTGCGCTGGGGGGAGATGCCGTAGTCCTGGGCCATCTCCTTGGCGATGGGGTTGGCCATGACGATGGCCACGGTGTTGTTGGCAGTGGCTACATCCATAGCCCCCACCAGCAGCCCCATGCCCAGCTGGCCGCCCTTGCGGCCCTTAAACAGCCGCTGGATGAAGCTCAGCAGAGCATCGAAGCCGCCGTGGACCCGAATCAGGGCGCACATGGCTGCCACCAGAATGGCCACCATGCTGGTTTCAAACATGCCGGAAGCGCCGCTGCCCATGCTGGCCAGCAAATCCGTGGCGGCCGTCTGGCCGGTGACCAGCATGATGATAGCGCCGGAGACGATGCCGCCCAGCAGCACCACAAACACATTGATGCCGGCAATGCCGCCCAGCAGCACCAGCACATAGGGGATGATCTGCACCAGGTTGTACGCCTGGGCAATGGGGGTGGTCTGCTTGCCCAGGGTCAGCAGCAGGATCAGTGCCAGCGTGCCCAGGGCAGCGGGCAGGGCGATCCAGAAGTTGCCCTTGAACTTGTCCTTCATGGCACAGCCCTGGCCGTTGCAGGCGGCGATGGTGGTGTCGGAGATGAAGGAGAGGTTGTCGCCGAACATAGCGCCGCCCACCACGGTGCCTACGCACAGGGCCACATTATACTGGGAAGCCTGTGCCACCTCCACGGCGATGGGGGTCAGCAGGGTGATGGTACCCACGCTGGTGCCCATGGCGGTGGAGACGAAGCAGGCCACCACAAACAGCACTGCCACGGCAAACCGGCTGGGGATCAAATCCAGCATGAAGTATGCCACGCTCTGGGCCGAGCTGCGTCCCACAACACCCACAAAAGCGCCGGCGGTGAGGAAAATCAGCAGCATGGTGATGATGTTCTTGTCTCCCACGCCCTGGCCCATGATGGCAAGCTTTTCCTCAAAACGCACCGCCTTGTTTTGCAGGCACGCCACCAGAATGGCGACCAGGAAGGCGATGACGATGGGAATGTTGTAAAAGCCCATGGGGATTTTCATGCCGTATTCAAACAGCAGACCCAGTCCCAGATAGACCACCAGGAACACGCCAATGGGCAGCAGTCCCCAGGGATTTCCTTTTTTCATGTTCTTTCCCTCCAAAATTGTGAATTTTTTATAAATACCCGTTTAATTTACCACAAGGCAAGGGGAAAGTCAAGGAATCCAGGCGTTTTTTCGGGGGGGATGTCCACGCAAGAAAAGCAAATGTCCGAACAGGGAAAAAGCGGCATTTGCTGGCAGGAGAACGCCCCCAGCGCAGACGGCTGGGGGCGGATGTTATGCGGCAGGGTCCGGCATCCATTCCAGGGGGAAGTCGTAAACGGCATGGCCGGTTTCCAAAACGCCGCCCTCTACGGTGAGGGCCAGGCTGGTTGCATCAAAGGCGGTGAGCAGGGTGTTGACAACGCTGGCCAGGGTGACATACTCCCCGGAAGTGCCCATGGAGGAAAGATGGGTCATAAATTCCTGGCTCACATCCAGGAACAGGGCCTGGCCATCCTGGGAAAAGCTGCGCACCTGGACGGAATCCGGCAGCACCTGATGGGCAGCCAGCTGGGCCATCAGGGCTTCGGCGGTGACATCTTCCAGAGTCACGGTTTGGGGCACCACCCACTGGGCCTGCTCGTCGGGCAGGTACAGCGTTGCCTGGGCCACGGGCGCTTCGCCCAGCTCCGGCACGGCGGCGATCTCCCCGGTGGGGACCTGGATAGGAGCACCGGCGGTGCAGAAGGAGGTGTCCTTGGGGGTGCATCCTGCCAGCAGCAGGCAGAGGACAAGCAGGGAAAGGATCTGTTTCATGGTATCTCTCCTTTGAAAATGTAGAAAAAACGGAGCTTCCCTTGGGAAGCTCCGTTTCGGCATCAATCCAGCTCCACGTAGTCCATGGAGATCCAGCCCTTGTCGATGTTGCCCCAGGTGGTGCCATCGACGGTGGTGGTCTTGTAGATGGTCACCCGGTCGCCGGAGTCCAGAGAACCCACAACGGCATAGCCGGTGCCCGGGCCGCCACGGATGCGCAGGCCGCTGCCGGTAACGGTGCCGGTCTGGTCCGAGCCGACGCTGGTGCCGTCCATATCCACGTAGTCCAGGCTGATCCAACCCTTGTTGGTGCAGCCCCAGGTGACATCATTGTAGGTAAACTGCTCCAGAATGGTGACGGTATCGCCCTCCGTGTAAGCACCCACGGTGTCGTAGCCGGTGCCCGGGCCGCTGCGGATGCGCAGCTCGCTGGCGGTGACGGTGCCGGAGCCGGTGTTGCTGCCGGTGGTGCCGTCCTGGTAGACGTAGTTCAGGCTGATCCAGCCCTTGTTGGTCCGGCCCCAACCGCCGCTCTTTTCCAGGATCTCCACCCGGTTGCCATAGGTGTAGCTGCCCAGACGGTCGCCGTCAATGTCGGCGCTGGAGCGGATGTTCAGCTCCTTGGCCACCACGATGCCCTTGAGGATCACGTTGGTGCTGCCGTTGCCGGAGACGTTGCTATTGCTGGAGCTGGTGTTATTGTCGGTGTTGGTATTCGTGTTGGTGTTGGTGCTTGTGTCGGTCTTGACGTAATCCATCTTGATCCAGCCCTTGTTGGTGCGGCCCCAGCCATTCTTGACTTCCAGGATGGTGACGGTGTCGCCCTTGTTGTAAGTACCCTGAATCTTGCTGGTTTCGGTGTTGGGTTCGCTGCGGATGTTCAGGCCGTTGCCGGTGATGGTGCCCTTGATCTCCGTAGTGCTGCCGCTGGCAGGGGGCGTGGTGGGGGTGGGAGGTGCCACATCTCCGTTTCCGGCGGGAGTGCTGTTGTCAGAGGTGGCGTCGGTGGAATCCATATCCATCTTCACGTAATCCATGACGATCCAGCCCTCCATGGGGGATTTCAGGTAGCCCCATTCGTAGCCGGACAGAGTCTCCCGCCGTTCCAGCTCAATGCGTTCGCCGGCATAAAGGACGCCGATCTCAAAGCCAGAGGTGCTGGGGCTGCTGCGGACGTTGATTTGGTTGATGACCACACCGGTATTCTCGTTGATCTCCACAGGCTCCGTGGTGGGGACTGTGGCCTGGGTGGTGGGCGTGGTGGGTTCCGACAGGTTCAGACCCGGAACCGGGGGAAGGGTGGTCGGAGGGGTATCATCTTTTTTCATGCAGCCGGCAAGCATGGTGCCCGCCAGACAAAGCACACAGGTGACACTCAGGACTTTTCTGAGCGTGGGGGTTTCAGAGAAATACATGGCGTTACCTCACTTTCGTCTCATTTCTCAAGGGTATTATAACTGGAAAGGGGGGCAGTTGTCAATAGTGTAAGAATTTCTTAAGAAAAATCAAAGGAAGATGGTGGTTTTTTCCTGGAAATGCTTGACAAGCCCTGGCATACAATGGTAAAATAACCCCAAGTTCATATCGCTGGGAACGGAAAAAGTACCGTTTTCCCTGCCTGCAGAGAGTCTGGGCCGCTGGCTGAAAGCCCGGATGGCGTGGGGGAGACGGGAAGTGCGTCCGGGAGCGAAACAAAGAAAAGGGATAAATGAGAGTGGAACCGCGGTTAAACCGCCTCTTGTACGCCAGGGCGTGCAGGAGGTGTTTTTTCTTGCCCCGACGGCATTCTATTCTCAGTCCCAGGACTATATTCAGGAGGAAATGCTATGTACCTTTATAATTCCCTGTCTCACAAGAAAGAACTGTTTGTGCCCAATGACCCGAATCTGGTGAAGATGTACACCTGCGGGCCGACGGTGTACCACTATGCCCACATCGGCAACCTGCGCACCTATATCATGGAGGACGTGCTGGAAAAGGCCCTGCGGTATCTGGGCTACCCGGTGAAGCGGGTGATGAACATTACCGACGTGGGCCACCTGGCCTCGGATGCAGACACCGGCGAGGATAAGATGCTCAAGGGTGCCCGCCGGGAGCACAAGACGGTGATGGAGATTGCGCAGTACTATACCGATGCCTTCTTTGCCGACTGCGACAAGCTGAACATCAAGCGCCCGGACGTGGTGGAGCCTGCCACCAACTGCATTGACGAATATATCCACATGGTGCAGACCCTGCTGGAAAAGGGCTATGCCTATCTTGCCGGAGGCAACGTCTACTTTGACACCGCCAAGCTGGACAGATACTACGTCTTCAACGACCACGACGAGGAGGACCTGGCCGTGGGCGTCCGGGAGGGCGTGGAGGAGGATACCAATAAGCGCAATAAGAATGACTTCGTGCTCTGGTTCACCAAGTCCAAGTTCGCCGACCAGGCCCTTAAGTGGGATTCCCCCTGGGGCGTGGGCTATCCCGGCTGGCACATTGAGTGCTCCTGCATCTCCATGAAGCACTTGGGGGAGGACCTGGACATCCACGCTGGCGGCATTGACAATGCCTTTCCCCACCACACCAACGAAATCGCCCAGTCGGAGAGCTACCTGGGCCACAAGTGGTGCAACTACTGGTTCCATGTCCATCACCTCAACACGGACAACGGCAAAATGTCCAAATCCAAGGGAGAATTTTTGACGGTGTCCCTGCTGGAGCAGAAGGGCTACGACCCCATGGCCTACCGGCTGTTCTGCCTGCAAAGCCACTACCGCCGGAACCTGGTCTTCTCCTGGGAGAACCTGGATAATGCGGTGGCGGCCTATGACAAGCTGATCGCCAAAATTGCAGCCCTGAAAGAGGACGGGGAAGTGGACAGCGCCGCCTTTGATAAGCTGAAAGAGCGGTTCGTCGGGGCGCTGAACGGGGATTTGAATACCTCCGTGGCGGTGACGGCCCTGTATGACGTGCTGAAAGCCAAGTGCAGCGATGCCACCAAGCTGGCCCTGGTTGCGGACTTCGACCAGGTGCTGTCCCTGAATCTGCTGGCAGCGGCCCAAACGCTCCGCCAGAAGCAGGCCCAGGAGGAAGCCGCCTGCGCCGACCCGGAGATCGATACCCTGGTAGCCCAGCGGACCGCCGCCAAGAAGGCCAAGAATTTTGCCGAGGCAGACCGCATCCGGGACGAGCTGAAACAGCGGGGCATTGAAATCATCGACACCCCCCAGGGCAGCAAGTGGAGAAAAGTATGAAACTGCTGATTTTAGACGGAAACAGCGTCATCAACCGGGCTTACTTCGGGGTGCGGCCCCTGACCACCCGGGAGGGGCTGTATACCCATGCCATTTATGGTTTTTTGAATATTTTGGAGCGGATGGAGAAGGAGGAGCAGCCGGAAGCGGTGTGCGTGGCCTTCGACCTCCACGGCCCCACCTTCCGCCATCTGCAATACGACGGCTACAAGGCCACCCGCCATGGGATGCCGGAGGAGCTGGCCCAGCAGATGCCGGTGATGAAGGACGTGCTCCGGGCCATGAACATCCCCATCTACGAATGCCAGGGCTGGGAGGCGGACGACGTGATCGGCACCGTGGGCAAAATCTGCGCCCAGCAGGACTGGGAGTGCGTCATCGTCACCGGCGACCGGGACTCTTTGCAGCTGGTAAACGACCATGTCCACGTCAAGCTGGTGATTTCCAAAGCCGGCCAGACCAACACCACCCTGTATACCCCGGAGGTATTTCAGGCGGAATACGGCTTCGAGCCGAAAAAGCTCATCGATTTGAAGGCCCTGATGGGGGATTCCTCGGACAACATCCCCGGCGTGGCAGGGGTGGGGCCGAAAACCGCCAAGGAGCTGCTGTCGAAATTCGGCAGCCTGGATGGGGTCTATGAGCACCTTGCCGATGCTTCCATCCGGCCCAAGCTGCGGGAAAAGCTGGAAGCGGGGAAGGATAGCGCTTACCTGTCCTATGACCTGGCCACCATCCGGCCGGAAGCGCCCATTTCCTTTGCCCCCCGGGATGCCATCGTCCAGCCCTATAACCGGCCGGAGCTGTACCGCCTGTTCCAGAAATTGGAATTTGTCCGGCTGATCGACAAGTACGGCCTGCGGGGCGCTGAGCTGGAGCAGCCTGTGGAAACGGCAGCGGTGGTGACGGCCCTGCCCCAGGCGGATGCCATGCCCCAATCGGTGGCCTGCTGCGCCGCCTATCTGGCCCCGGACGGCAGCCTGGGCCTTGCCTGGCAGGAGGGTGTGTGCGCCCTGACCCCCATGGAGTGCGCCGGCGTGGATTTGCAGGGGAAGCAGCTGATCCTCCACGACAGCAAAACCACCTGCCGCCAGCTGGCCCAGCTGGGGATCGGCAGCGGCAGCTGCGTGTTCGATACCGCTTTGGCAGCTTATGACTTAAATCCGTCCCAGTCGGACTACCCGGTTTCCAAGCTGGCCACCAACTTCCTGGGCACCACGGTGGACGATCAAAATGCGGCCCAGTGCGCCGAAGCGCTGTGGCAGCTGCGGCCGGTGCTGGAACAGGAGCTGGAAAAGAACGGACTGGAAAGCCTCTATCGGGACATGGAGCTGCCCCTGTGCACCGTGCTGCTGGGCATGGAGCAGGAGGGCATCCTGATTGACAGAGGGCAGCTGGAGCAGTTCGGCCAGATGCTTTCCCAGCGGATTGCAGACTGCGAAGCCATCATCTTCGGCTACGCCGGGGAGACACTGAACATCAATTCCCCCAAGCAGCTGGGGCAGCTGCTGTTTGAACAGCTGGGCCTGCCCCCGGTGAAGAAAACCAAAACCGGCTACTCCACCAACGCCGACGTGCTGGAAAAGCTGAAAGACAAGCACCCCATCATTCCCGCCATTATGGACTATCGGATGCTGAGCAAGCTGAAATCCACCTATGCCGACGGCCTGATGAAGCAGATCGGCCCCGACGGGCGGATCCACACCACCTTCCAGAACCTGGTCACGGCCACTGGGCGGCTGTCCTCCGCAGAGCCGAATCTGCAAAACATCCCGGTGCGCACGGATTTGGGTGCAGAAATTCGGAAAATGTTTGTGCCACGGGAAGGATGCGTGCTGGTGGATGCGGATTACAGCCAGATTGAGCTGCGGGTGCTGGCCCATGTGGCCCAGGATGAAGCCATGCAGCGCTCCTTCCGGGAGGGCACCGACATCCACACCGTTACGGCGGCCCAGGTGTTCGGGGTGAAGCCGGAGGAGGTAACGCCTTTGCAGCGCCGCCATGCCAAAGCGGTGAATTTTGGCATTGTCTACGGCATCAGCGAATTTTCCCTGGCGGAGGACATCGGCGTAAGCCGGTACGAGGCCAAAGCCTATATTGACAGCTATCTGAACACCTATCCCGGCGTTCGCAGCTATATGAAGCAGGTGGTGCGCCAGGCCCGGGAGCTGGGATACACCCAGACCCTCTATGGCCGCCGCCGGTATATCCCGGAGCTGAGCAGCAGCAATTTCAACATCCGCAGCGGCGCAGAGCGGATCGCTCTGAATACCCCCATCCAGGGCACGGCAGCGGATATTATCAAGCTGGCCATGCTTCGGGTGGATGCGGCCCTGCGCCAGTCCTTCCCGGAGGCAAGGCTCCTGCTGCAAGTCCACGACGAGCTGATCGTGGAGTGCCCGGAGGAGCAGGCCCAGGCAGTGGCCAAGCTGGTAAGCCAGCAGATGGAGTCCGCTGCACAGCTGGATGTGCCCCTGACGGCGGAAGCAAAAATCGGAAAGAGCTGGTATGAAGCAAAATGACCATAATGCAGATGACAAGTGCCCATGTGCCCCAGGTGGCCCGGCTGGAGCGGGTCTGCTTTCAGGACCCGTGGAGCGAGCAGAGCATCGCCTCGGAGCTGGAAAATCCCCTGTCGCTGTGGCTGGTAGCCATGGAGGAGGACCGGCTTCTGGGCTATGTGGGTTCCCAGACGGTGCTGGATGAGACGGATATGATGAATGTGGCGGTGGACCCGGCGGCCCGCCGTCAGGGCGTGGCCCGGGCGCTGATTCAAGAGCTGACAGCCCAGCTGAAGCAGCGGGGCAGCCGGAAGCTGAGCTTAGAGGTGCGTGCTTCCAACCTGGGAGCCATCCGCCTGTATGAAAGCCTGGGCTTTGTACGGCTGGGCTGCCGGCCCGGCTATTACCGCAACCCCAGGGAAGATGCCTGGATTTTGGGAAAGGAGTGGCAAGTATGAATATTCTGGCAGTGGAATCTTCCTGTGACGAGACGGCTGTGGCCGTCGTCCGTGACGGGCGGTAGGTGCTGTGCGACTGCATCGCCTCCCAGGTGGACCTGCACCGGCTGTATGGCGGTGTGGTGCCGGAGATTGCCTCCCGCAAGCATATTGAGGCCATTTACGGCCTGGCAGACCAGGCCCTGGTCCAGTCCGGACTGACCCGGAAGGACATTGACGCCGTGGCCGTGACCTATGCCCCCGGCCTGATTGGTGCGGTGCTGGTGGGGGTGAACTTTGCCAAGGCGGTGGCCCTGGCTATGGGCAAGCCCCTGATCCCGGTGCACCACATCCGGGGCCATATCGCCGCCAACTACCTGGCTTACCCGGAATTGGAGCCGCCCTTTTTGTGTCTGGTGGTCTCCGGGGGCCACACCATGTTTGTGGAAGTGAAGGACTACACGGACATGACCATTCTAGGCAGTACCCTGGATGATGCGGCAGGGGAGTGCTTCGACAAGGTGGCCCGGGTGCTGGGGATGCCCTATCCCGGCGGCGCGGCCCTGGACAAGGCGGCCCGGATGGGAGACGAAAAAAAGTACACCCTGCCCCGGAGCAAGCCGGGGGAAAATCCCTACAACATGAGCTTTTCTGGGCTGAAAACCGCAGCGCTGAATCTGATTCACCATGCCCAGCAGGTGGGGGAGGAGCTGGACATTCCCAGCCTTTGCGCCGCCTTCTCCGGGGCGGTGAGCGATACCCTGGTGCCACGGGCGGTGCTGGCCCTGGAGCAGACGGGGTACAAAAAAATCGCCGTGGCCGGCGGCGTGGCGGCCAACTCCCGGATTCGGGAGGACCTTCTGGCAGCAGCTCAGAAGCTGGGAGCCCAGGTGTATATGCCGCCGCTGCACCTGTGCGGCGATAACGGGGCCATGATCGGGGCCCAGGCCTATTACGAGTACCTGGCAGGCAACCTGGCGGACATGCACCTGAATGCCTACGCCACCAAGTCCATTCTGGGCGAAGCACTGTAAGGACTGTATAGCGAAAAAGACAAATATACAGTAAACTCCCGGATAAGCAGCTGGAATGTTGCGGATTTTTTAGAAAATTGTGAATAAACCAAAGATTTTGTTGCGATTTACAACAAAAACCTGTGGAAAAGTCTGTGGAATCTGTGTATAAAGCGGTGGATATGCACCGCAAGGCGCACCGCTTGGTGAACAGTGCGATAAAACCTGCGGGAAAATCTCACCCATTGCTTACGATGGGTGGGATTTTTTGCATCTGCTATTGAAAAAGAGGATTTCACCGGGTATAATTGGGAAAAACAGACCAAAGTCTGTGGGAAAGAGGGGCGTTGATTTGAAAAAACTTCGGAAATATCTGAAAGGATACGGATATGCCTGTGTGCTGGGGCCGCTGTTTAAGCTGTTTGAAGCCATGCTGGAACTTCTGATTCCCCTGGTGGTGGCGCAAATCGTGGACCGGGGCATCACAGGTGGGGACACGGGCTATGTCACCCGGATGTGTCTGGTGATGGTGGCGCTGGGGGTGCTGGGACTGCTGGCTTCGGTAACGGCCCAGTATTTTTCCGCTGCGGCGGCAGTGGGCTTTGCCACCCGGCTGCGCCATGCCCTGCTGGCGCATCTGCTGGGCATGGGCTACACCCAGCTGGATCGCCTGGGTACCTCCACCATGATCACCCGGATGACCTCGGACATCAACCAGGTGCAAAACGGCCTGAATCTGACATTGCGGCTGCTGCTGCGCTCGCCTTTTGTGGTGTTTGGCGCTATGGTGATGGCCTTTACCATCGATACGAAGGCAGCGCTGGTATTTGTCGGACTGATCCCTGTGCTGTGCCTGGTGGTGTTTGGCATTATGCTGGTGACCATGCCCATGTACAAGGGGGTGCAGGCGGCGCTGGACGGCGTGACCACCCGGACCCGGCAGAATCTGGCTGGGGTGCGGGTGCTGCGGGCCTTCCGCAAAGAGGCGGCAGAGGTAACGGATTTTGAGGAGCAGACCCAGCAGCTGACCCGGCGGCAGCTGAAAGCCGGCGGCATTTCGGCGCTGATGAATCCGGTGACCTATGTGATCGTGAACCTGGCCATTGTGGCCCTGGTGCGCACCGGGGCCGTGCAGGTGGAGCTGGGCATTCTCAGCCAGGGCATGGTGATCGCCCTGTACAACTACATGTCCCAGATCCTGGTGGAGCTGATCAAAATGGCCAACCTGATTATCACCATGACCAAGGCTCTGGCCTGCGCCGACCGGGTGGCAGGGGTGCTGGACATCCCCCAGGAGACGGGGGCGGGCAGTCTGCGCCAGGAGCTTTCCGGCAAGGTAACCTTCCGGGATGTTACCGCCCGGTATGACGGGGCAGGGCAGCCCTCTTTGGAGCACGTCAGCTTTACGGCCCAGCCGGGGCAGACCGTGGGCATCATCGGCGGCACCGGCTCCGGCAAGACCACCCTGGTGAACCTGATTCCGGGGCTGTATCCTGCCGCCCAGGGCCAGGTGCTGCTGGACGATGTGGATATTCGCACCTACGACCCCGATTCCGTGATGGCGCAGATCGGCCTGGTGCCCCAGAAGGCGGTGCTGTTCCGGGGGAGTATCCGGGAGAATCTGCTGTGGGGCAATCCCCAGGCCACGGAAGACCAGCTGTGGCAGGCGCTGGACACCGCCCAGGCCCGGGAGGTGGTCAAGAGCAAACCCGGCGAGCTGGATGCCCAGGTGGAGCAGGGCGGCGTGAATTTCTCCGGCGGCCAGCGCCAGCGGCTGACCATTGCCAGAGCCTTGGTCCGGCAGCCGAAGATTCTGATTCTGGACGACAGCGCTTCGGCGCTGGACTATGCCACCGATGCCCGGCTGCGGCAGGCCATTGCCGGAATGAAGCAGCCGCCCACCACCTTTGTGGTGTCCCAGCGGGCGGCCTCGGTGCGGTTTGCCGATGTGATTTTGGTGCTGGACGACGGCGTGCTGGTGGGCCAGGGCACCCATCAGCAGCTGCTGGCAAGCTGCCCGGTTTACCAGGAAATCTACTATTCCCAATTCCCCAAGGAGGTGGCAGGCCATGAAAACGTCCGTTGATACCCTGAAAAAGGTGCTGCTGCGGGTGCGCCGCTACTGGATGAGCCTGTCGGCGGTGGTGATTCTGGCTACGGTGCAGGTAGCCATGACCCTGTACATACCCATTCTGGTGGGGCGGGCCATCGACTGCATTCTGGGGCCGGGGCAGGTGGATTTTGCCGGGCTTGGAGGATTCCTGGTGCAAACCCTGCTGTGCGCCGGGGCGGCGGCTCTGGCCCAGTGGCTGGTGAGCCAGCTTTGCAACCACATGACCTTCCGCATCACCCGGGACATCCGCAACGAAGCCTTCCGGCACATCCAGCAGCTGCCCCTGAGCTACCTGGACAGCCACCCCCAGGGGGATTTGGTCAGCCGGGTGGTGGCGGATGTGGATACCTTTGCCGACGGCCTACTTATGGGCTTTACCCAGCTGTTTACCGGGGTGATGACCATTCTGGGCACGCTGATTTTCATGGTGCGCATCCACTGGGGGGTGGCGCTGGTGGTGGTGTGCATCACGCCGCTGTCGCTGGTGGTTGCCAATTTCATCGCCACCCGGACCTATTCCATGTTCAAGCTGCAAAGCGCCATCCGGGGGGAGCAGACGGCCCTGATCGACGAGACCATTGGCGCAATCAAGGTGGTTCAGGCGTTTGGTCACCAGCAGGCTTCCCTGGCGCAGTTCGACCAGGTCAACGAAAGGCTGAAGAGCGCCTCCCTGCGGGCCATCTTCTTTTCCTCCCTGGTCAATCCCTGCACCCGGTTTGTCAACTCCGTGGTCTATGCAGGGGTGGGGCTGACGGGAGCGCTGCTGGCTATTTCCGGGGGCATTACCGTGGGGGCGCTTACCAGCTTCCTCAACTATGCCAACCAGTACACCAAGCCCTTTAACGAAATTTCCGGCGTGGTGACGGAGCTGCAAAACGCCCTGGCCTGCTGCGGCCGGGTGTTCGAGCTGATGGAAGCGCCGCCCCAGACGAAGGAGCCGGAGCAGCCCAAGCAACCGGATACCATGGCCGGTGCCGAGGAAATTCGGAATCTGCGCTTTTCCTATACGCCGGACAAGCCCCTGATTGAAAACTTCAACCTGCGGGTCCAGCCGGGCCAGCGGGTGGCCATCGTCGGCCCCACAGGCTGCGGCAAGACCACGCTGATCAACCTGCTGATGCGCTTCTACGACCCCCAGGAGGGCCAAATCCTCCTGGACGGGGTAGACATCCGGGACATGACCCGCTCCCAGCTGCGCAGCTGTGTGGGCATGGTGCTCCAGGACACCTGGCTGCCTGGGGGGACCATCCGGGACAACATCGCCATGGGCAAGCCGGAGGCCACGGAGGCCGAGGTGATTGCGGCGGCCAAGCAGGCCCATGCCCACAGCTTCATCCGCCGCCTGCCTCAGGGCTACGACACGGCGCTGGGGGAGAACGGCGGAAGCCTGTCCCAGGGGCAGAAGCAGCTGCTGTGCATTGCCCGGGTGATGCTGTGCCTGCCGCCGATGCTGATTCTGGACGAGGCCACGTCCTCCATCGACACCCGGACGGAAATCAAGATCCAGAAGGCCTTCGACACCATGATGCAGGGCCGCACCAGCTTCATCGTGGCCCACCGGCTGTCCACCATCCAGGGGGCGGACATGATCCTGGTGATGCGCAGCGGCCAAATCGTGGAGCAGGGCACCCACGAAGCGCTGCTGGCGAAGCGGGGATTTTACGCAAGTCTCTACCAAAGTCAGTTCGCCC
>X4_Red_Fox__coassemble_72_pt1 | contig 21169 bp, 17 predicted proteins | sample X4_Red_Fox__metabat2_low_PE_004 | metagenome-assembled genome bin X4_Red_Fox
CGTTTAACGAGCTGTTTCCCTGCGCCATCGACCCCAAGGCCCGGGCGCTGGCAGCGGAGCGCTTTCATCAGGCGGCGGCCCTGGCCCAGGTTTATGGGGCAGAGCGCATGGTGCTCCACGGGGGCTTCAACCCCTGGCTCTACTATGAGCCGTGGTACGTTTCCCAGTCGGCGGACTTCTGGCGGAACTTTTCCGTGCCGCAGGGACTGACCATCTGCCTGGAAAATGTGCTGGAAAAAAAGCCGGAGCTGCTGCTGTCCATTTTGGAGCAGGCGGAAAATCCGGGGCTGGGGCTGTGCCTGGATGTGGGGCATGCCAACGCCTATTCCGGCCAAACCCCGATGGAATGGGTGCGTACCTGTGCCGGATGGATCCGGCACGTGCATATACACAATAATTTTGGCGATGCGGACAGCCACAACGGCCTGACCCAGGGCACCATCCCCATGGAGGAGCTGCTGGAGGAGCTGGACCGGCTGTGCCCCCAGGCCACGGTCACCCTGGAGGTGCCCCAGGCTCGGGAGTCTGTTCTGTGGCTGAAGCAGCGCCGGATTTGGGAGGAATGACTATGGAAACCCAACTGAAATCCCTGCTGGATGCCATCCGGCCTCTGGATACCCAGGCTATGGAGGAGGCTCGCCGCCGCCAGGCCCAGCTGGCGAAGCCCCCGGGAAGTCTGGGACGGCTGGAAGACCTGTCGGTGCAGCTGGCAGGTATCACCGGCCAGGTTTGCAGCCGGGTGGATAAAAAGCACCTGCTGGTTTTCGCTGCAGACAATGGCGTGGTAGAAGAAGGGGTGTCCAGTGCCCCCCAGTCGGTGACGCTGATGCAGACGGTGAATCTGACCCACGCCAAAACCGGGGCTTCGGTGCTGGCGAAACATTTTGGCTGCGGCATTACCGTGTGCGACGTGGGAGTCAACGCCCAGATTCGGGAGCCACGTGTTTGGAACCGCAAAATCGCCTTCGGCACGGGAAACATCGCCCACGGCCCGGCCATGACCCGGCAGCAGGCCCTGCAGGCCATTCTCACCGGCGCAGAGGTGGCGGCAGCTGCCGATGCCCAGGTACTGGGAATCGGGGAGATGGGCATTGGCAACACCACCACCTCCTCGGCCATTTTGGCGGTGCTGCTGGACGTGCCGGTGGAGGCCGTCACGGGACGGGGCGGCGGCATCACCGACGAGAGCTTCCGCCGGAAGAAGGAAATCATCCGCCAGGCCATTGCCGTAAACCGGCCGGATTGTGCGGATGTGGTGGACGTACTGAGCAAAGTGGGCGGCTTCGACGTGGCGGCCATGTGCGGAGCGTTCCTGGGGGCGGCGGCTACCCACCGCCCGGTGGTGATCGACGGCTTTATCAGCGTGGTGGCGGCTCTGTGCGCCTACCGGCTGTGCCCCCAGGTTCGGGGGTATCTGGTGCCCAGCCACGCCTCCTACGAAATTGGCTACAAGCTGGCTATGGAGGCTCTGGAACTGGAGCCGATGCTGCTGCTGGGAATGCGCCTGGGAGAGGGCAGCGGCTGCCCCATCGCCTTCCAGGTTTTGGAAGCGGCCTGCGCCATCATCGGGGATATGGCCACCTTTGACCAGGCGGGCATTGACGACGAATACTTAGACCCCATTCGCCAGGGGGACCAATTTACCGTGGAGGAACAGCCATGACCTATCTGATTTCCGGTGGGGCGAAAAACGGAAAATCCACCCTGGCCCAGAATTTGGCAGTGACCCTGGCCCAGGGCGGCCCCCATTACTATCTGGCCACCATGATCCCCGTGGACGAGGAGGACCGGGAGCGGATCCGCCTGCACCGGGAGGACCGTGCCCAGCTGGGCTTTGAGACGGTGGAGTGCGGCCGCAATCTGATGGAGAGCCTTGAAAATGTGGACTGGAACGGCACCTTCCTGCTGGACAGCGTGACGGCCCTGCTGATGAACGAGCTGTTCGACCCGGCGCAGGACTATGCCCTGGACCCGGAAGCCGGCCCCCGGTGTACCCGGGATTTGGAGGCCCTGGCCCGGCGGGGAAAGCACGTGGTCTTTGTCAGCGACTATATCTATTCCGATGCCCACCACTATGACGAAACCACGGAGTGCTACCGCCGCCAGCTGGCGGACATCGATCGCCGTCTGGCCCAGGTGTGCGACACGGTGGTGGAGGCTTCGGCGGGGCAGTACATCGTGCACAAGGGGGCGCTGCCGGAATGAAAACCTACCTGCACGCTTTCGGCATGTGCCAGAGCATGTTCTGCGCCCTGCCCAGCCCCTGGCAGGGATGGGACGAGGAAGCCCGGGACAAAATGCTGCTGTTTCTGCCCCTGGTGGGGCTGGAAATGGGGCTTTTATGGGCGGGGCTTGCCTGGCTGGGGGCGTTTCTTGGCATCCCGGCGGCCATGACCGCCCTGGGCATCAGCCTGTTTCCGTTTCTTGTCACCGGGTTTTTGCATCTGGACGGCTTTCTGGATGTGACGGATGCGGTGAAATCCTGCCGGGATCTGCCCCGGCGGCGGGAGATTTTGAAGGATTCCCACGTGGGCGCCTTTGCGGTGATCGGCTGCGGTATGGTGCTGCTGGCCCAGTTCGTCTCGGCCCTGTGTCTGCCCCAGACGGGGCGGCTGTGGCTGCTGGCGCTGCTGCCGGTGGTGAGCCGGTGCGGCTCAGCCCTGGCGGTGACGGCGCTGCCGGCCATGTCCACCAGCCAGTACGCAGGCCAGCACCTGCCCAAAGGCCGCTGCATCGTTCTGGCGGCGGTGGCGGCGGCTGCCCTGGCGGTGGGATTTTGGGCCGATGTACGAGTAGGCTTGGCCCTGCTGGGCTGTGGGGCGGGTTACGCCCTGGCGCTGCGGCGGGGCTATCGGTCCTTGGAAGGCATGAACGGCGACATTGCAGGCTATGCCCTGACCCTGGCGGAACTGGCAGGGCTGGCGGCATTTTCTCTGATGGGATAGGAGGATAACCATGATTTTGATAATCGGCGGCGCATACCAGGGAAAGCTGGCCTACGCCCAGGAGCACCTGGGGGTAAAGCCGGAGCAGGTTTTTACCTGTGAGAAGGAAGATGTGGACTTTTCCAAGCCCTGCATCTACGCCTTGGAGCAGTTTACCTGGGCGTGCACCCAGACAGGGGTGGACCCCATTGCCTATTTTGCCCGGCATCAGGCCCAGTGGCAGGGGTGCATCCTGATTTGTCAGGACATTTTCTGCGGCGTGGTGCCCCTGGATGACCGGGAGCGGCAGTGGCGGCAGGATACCGCCCGTCTGTGCCAGTATCTGGCCCGGAATGCCCAGCATGTCAGCCGGATCTTCTGCGGCTTGGAGCAGCGGCTGAAATGACCCTGTATCTGATTCGCCACGGAAAGACCCGGGCCAACGAGGCCCGCCTCTACTGCGGCAGCACGGACCTGCCCTTGTCGCAGCAGGGGCGCCGGGAGCTGGCGGGGCTGCACTACCCACTCACGGGTGTCAGCTTTGTCACCAGCGGAATGCTCCGCACGGAGCAGACCCTGGCGGCCCTGTTTGGCCCGGTGGACCACAGAATAGACCCGGACCTGCGGGAGGTGGACTTCGGCATTTTTGAGATGCACAGCTATGACCAGCTGAAGGACACCCCGGCCTACCAGACCTGGCTTACCGGGGACAACGAGGCCAATGTGCCCCCCGGCGGGGAGAGCGGCGTGCAGATGCAGCGCCGGGTGGAGCGGGCTTTGCAGCGGCTGCTGGAAGCGGACACGGACACGGTGGTGATTGCCCACGGCGGCGTGATTGCGGCGATGATGCAGCGGCTCTTTCCCCAGGAGGGAAAAAACCGCTACCTCTGGCAGCCGAAGCCGGGCCGGGGCTATGCCATCCGGGAGGGAAGATACTGGGCACTTCCGGCGTGCCCAGGGGAAGAAGTGGGGAAGATGCTCCCTTGACAGATGGGCGGAATATGGGGTATACTGGTAGAAAACAGCGATTTATGGAGGAATCTGGAACATGGCCCAGGAAAACAGCAAGACCTATCTATTTGAATCCAAACCCATACCGGCGGCGGTGGCGGAGCTGTCCATTCCCATGGTGGTCTCGTCCCTTGTGATGGTGATTTACAACCTGGCGGACACCTTCTTCGTGGGAATGCTGGGCGACCCGGTGCAGAATGCGGCGGTGACCCTGGTCTACCCGGTGATGCTGGCATTCAATGCGGTGAACAACCTGTTCGGCGTGGGCACGTCCAGCGTAATGAGCCGGAGCCTTGGCCGGGGAGACTATGAAATGGTGCGCACCGGCTCAGCCTTCGGCTTTTACGGGTCGCTGATCAGCGGCCTGCTGTTTGCCGTGGTGTGTACCGTGCTGCGCACGCCCCTGATGCACATGCTGGGAACGGACACGACCACCTGGCAGGCCACCAGCGATTACATGTTCTGGACCGTGACCTGCGGCGCTATGCCTGCCATCCTCAATGTGGTGCAGGGCCAGATGGTCCGCAGTGAGGGCGCTTCTCTGCATGCCAGCATTGGCACCATGAGCGGCTGCATCCTCAACATCATCCTCGACCCCATCTTCATTCTGCCCTGGGGCTTCAACATGGGGGCCGCCGGTGCAGGCTTGGCCACGTTCCTGTCCAACTGCGTGGCCTGCGGCTATTTCCTGGTGCTGGCCCGGGTGAAGAAGGGCAAGACCTTCATCAGCATGGACGTCCGGCGGCTGAAGAAGCTGAACAAGGAAGTGGTGCTGGGCATTTTCGGCGTGGGCATCCCGGCCTCCATTCAGAACCTGCTGAATGTGCTTGGCTCTACCATCCTCAACAATTTCACCGCCGTCTACGGTGCGGCGGCAGTGGCGGCCATGGGCGTTGCCCAGAAGCTGAACATGATCCCCATGCAGATCTCCCAGGGCTTCTCTCAGGGCATCATGCCCTTGGTGAGCTACAACTACGCCAGCGGCAACCGCAAGCGGATGAAGGGCACGGTGACTTTCGCCATGGCGGTGATTTTGCCCATTATGGCAGTGGTGTCCGCCGGGTACTTTGTGGGTGCGCCGGTGCTGGTGCGGCTGTTTATGGAGAACCCGGAGATCGTGGCCTACGGTGCCAGCTTCCTGCGGGTCATGTGCTTAGGGATTGCCTTCTTGTGCATGGACTTCCTGGCGGTGGGCGTGTTCCAGTCCCTGGGACTGGGCAAGTACGCCCTGCTGTTCGCCATTTTGCGGAAGATCGTGCTGGAGATCCCGCTGCTGGTGATCATGAATGCGGTGTGTCCTCTGTACGGCCTGCCCTATGCCCAGTTCCTGACGGAGGTGGTGCTGGCGGTGGCGGCGCTGATCATGCTGCGGAAAATCTTCCGGCAGGGAGAAGAAAAACAATAAGAAAACAGCGGGAAAGACAAGAAATCGTCTTTCCCGCTGCTGCGTTTGCTTATGCCAGCAGGGGCTTGAGAGCCTGGGCCAGCGTATCCTTCTGGGCCTTGGCTTCGGCCAGGTCCTTGCCCAGGGTGGTGAAGTAGGTCTTGATCTTCGGCTCAGTGCCGGAGGGACGGACGACCACGGTAGCGCCGCCTTCCAGTGCGTAAATCAGCACGTTGGCAGCGGGCAGGCCGGTCTGCTCCGGCTTTTCGTAGTCGGTGACCTTGGTGACCTTGTAGCCGCCGATTTCGGCAGGGGGATTGGTGCGCAGGGTGTTCATGATGCCGGCCATTTTGTCCATGCCGGACAGGCCGGGGAACTCGAAGGAATCCACCTGGTTCAGGTAGCGGCCGTACTGGGCGTACAGCTCCTCCAGCCGCTGCTTGATGGACGAGCCAATGGAGCGGTAGTAGGCGGCCATTTCGCAGATGAGCATGGAGCCGATGATGGCATCCTTGTCCCGGACGTAAGGACCGGCCAGGTAGCCGTAGCTTTCCTCGAAGCCGAAGAGGAAGCGCTCCACTTCACCGGCGGCTTCCAGGGTGGCGATCTGGTCGCCGATCCACTTAAAGCCGGTGAGCACACTGCGCATTTCCACACCGTAGTGGGAGGCCACGGCATCGGCCAGCGGGGTGGAGACGATGGACTTGACGGCCACGGGATTCTTGGGCATGGTGCCGTTTTCCAGGCGGCCCTGGCAGATGTAATCCAGCAGCAGCACGCCCACCTCGTTGCCGCTGACCAGCTCGTAAGAGTCGTCGGGGCAGCGGATGGCGATGCCCACACGGTCGGCATCCGGGTCGGTGGCCAGCATCAGGTCGGCGTTTTCCTTCTTGGCCAGCTCCAGGCCCAGCCGCAGCGCCTCGAAGATCTCCGGGTTGGGATAGGGGCAGGTGGGGAAGTTGCCGTCCGGCTCCCGCTGCTCCGGCACCACGGTGATGTCGGAAATGCCGATGTCCCCCAGCACCCGCAGCACCGGCACCAGGCCGGAGCCGTTGAGGGGAGAGTAGACCAGCTTCAGCCCGGCGCTCTTGCACAGGCCGGGACGGACGGACCGGGACTTGATGGCATCGTACAGCGCTTCCTTGCAGCTGTCCTCCACATACTGGATGAGGCCCTGAGCAAGGCCCTCTTCAAAGGACATCATCTTGGCGCCGGTGAGAATGTCGGTTTTCTGAATCTCGGCATAGACAATGGCGGCGGCATCGTCGGTCATCTGGCAGCCGTCGGGGCCGTAGGCCTTGTAGCCGTTGTACTTGGCGGGATTGTGGGAGGCGGTGACCATAATGCCGGCGTTGGCACCATAGTACCGGGTGGCGAAGGACAGCGCCGGGACGGGCATCAGGGCATCATAGATGCGCACGTGGATGCCGTTGGCGGCCAGCACGCAGGCGGCGGTCTTGGCGAAGACATCGGAGTTGATGCGGCTGTCGTAGGAGATGGCTACCAGCTGCTTGCCGCCCTGAGTTTTGACCCAGTTGGCCAGACCCTGGGTGGCCTGACGAACCACATAGATATTCATTCTGTTGGAGCCGGCACCCAGCACGCCCCGCAGTCCGGCGGTGCCGAACTTGAGGGAAACGGCAAAGCGGTCCTTGATCTGCTCGTCCTGACCCTGGATGCCCAGCAGCTCCTGCTTCAGTGCCGGGTCTTCCAGCTCAGCGCTGAGCCAGCGCTGATAATCTTCCATGTACATGTGTATCACCTGATCCTTTTTATAAGTTTGCGTTTTTGCAATTCAACCAAATACAATATAAACGATTTGCGTGGAATTGTCAATATTGTATTAAGATTTCGCCCCTCGGACAGGCTGGCCCAGGGAGCAGGGGCCTTAGAAAAATGGAAGATATTTGGAAAAACAGTTGCATTTTGCAAAAATATACAGTAAAATGAAACCAGTATGAAATATAAGGAGAGATGTGCGTTGAGTCTGAAAAGTATGTTTTCCGCCAAGGATATGACCCTTGGCTCTCCCTGGAAGCGAATTATGGAGTTCTCCGTGCCCATGCTGCTGGGCAACATCGCCCAACAGCTGTACAACACTGCCGATACGGTGATCGTGGGCATCTACGTGGGCGACAATGCCCTGTCGGCGGTGGGCAGCGCCAGCCCCATCCTGAATCTGCTGCTGGCCCTGTTTGTGGGCATTTCCACCGGTGCGGGCATTGTGATCTCCCAGTGCTTCGGCGCTAAGGACCGTGTGGGGCTGTCCCAAAACATCGGCAACTGCATCACCCTGACCTTTGTGGCTACGGTGCTGATCATGATTTTCGGCCCCATGATCACCCGGCCCATGCTGAACATGCTGGATACCCCGGCTTCCATCATCGACTGGTGCGCCCAGTATTTGAACATCTTCTTCTGGGGCTGTGCCGGATTCTTCTTCTACAACATGCTCTCCGGCGTGCTCCGGGGCCTGGGCGACAGCATGTCCGCCCTGGGCTTTTTGCTGCTGGCAGCGGCGCTGAACGTGGTGCTGGATCTGGTGTTCGTGGCGGGCTTCAAGATGGGCGTGCCCGGTGTTGCCCTGGCTACGGTGATCGCCCAGTCCATTTCCGCCGTGTTCTGCTTCATCAAGCTGATGCGCATGGGCGACATCTTCGACCTGAACTGGTCCACCCTCCGCTTTGATAAGGCTGTCTCCGGCCGGATCATCCAGATCGGCGTGCCCTCCGGCGTGACCCAGGCCATTATGGCCGGCTCCATGATGGTGGTGCAGTCCCTGACCAACTCCATGGGCGAGATGGTCATTGCGGCCAACGTCATCATTATGCGGGTGGACGGCTTTGCCATGATGCCCAACTTCTCCTTCGGCCAGGCCATGTCCGTATACACCGGCCAGAACGTGGGTGCAGGAAAGTGGGACCGGGTCCACGACGGCGTGAAGCAAGGCTCTGTGATCGGCCTGGTGTTTGCAGCGGTTATCACCGCCGTGCTGCTGTTCCTCAACAAGTACCTGTTTGCTATCTTCACCAGCACCACGGCGCTGATTGATCTGGCAGGCCGGATGATGCAGATCATGGCGGTGGGCTACATTGCCGTGTCCGTGACCCAGGTGCTGGGCGGCGTGCTCCGTGGTGCCGGCGATACGGTGACGCCCATGTGGATCTCCGTTATCTCCACGGTGCTGCTGCGGGTGCCGGTGGCTTACGCCCTGGCCTTCCTCACCAGAAGCGCCGAGTTCCCCCACGGCCATCCCTACGCCCTGTCCGTTTCCCTGCTGGTTGCCTGGGTGATGGGCATGGTGATGTCGGTGGCAGCTTTCCGCTTCGGCAAGGTGCGCAAAACCATGCTGGCAGCGAAAGGTGACATCCAATAACGATTTCAGAGAAAAGAGGAGAGCACAGCCATGAAAAGCTCCGGCCTGTCGCAGCAGCGGCGCAGAGAGATGATGATGAACGGTTCCATCCCCCAGGTGATCGTGCGGATGGCGATTCCCACCATCGTGGCCTTTTTGATCAATTCCATTTATTCTCTGGCAGATACCTATTTCGTCAGCTCCCTGGGCACCAACGCCACGGCGGCGGTGAGCGTCAATGCCTCCCTGGATCAGCTGATTATGATGGCCGGCTCCATGCTGGCGGTGGGCGCCAACAGCTACATCGCCCGGCTGCTGGGCCAGAACCAGGAGAAGAAGGCCAGCCAGGTGCTGTCCACCGCCTTCTTCCTGGCCATGGGTCTGGGCACGGTGCTGATGCTGGCGGGTCTGACCTTTATGACCCCCATGGTCCGGCTGCTGGGCGCAACGCCCACCTGTGAGCAGTATTCCATCGATTACGCCACCTATGTGCTGTGCGCAGCGCCGTTTATGGCGGCCAACTTCGTCATGAACCAGTGCCTGCGCAGCGAGGGCAGCGCCACCTTGAGCATGGTGGGCATGGGCTTCGGCGGCATTCTCAACTGCGTGCTGGACCCCATCTTCATCTTCGGCCTGGATATGGGGGTGGCGGGTGCGTCCCTGGCTACGGCCATTTCCAAGCTGGTGAGCTTCGCCATTCTGATTTTTCCCTACCTGACCCGGCACAGCCTGCTCCATCTCAGCATCCGCAATTTCCATTGCAGCTGGGAGATCCTCAAGGAGATCGTCTCCGTAGGCTCTTCGTCCATGTTCCGCTCCGGGCTGGCGGTGGTGTCGGCCATCGTCCTCAACTCCATCGCCGGGCAGATTTCCGACTCGGTGCTGGCGGCCGTCGGCGTGTGCAACAAGGTGATGCTGTTCCCCTTCGGCATCATCCTGGGATTTGCCCAGGGCTTTCAGCCGGTGGCGGGCTTCAACTGGGGCGCCAAGCGGTATGACCGGGTGGAGCAGAGCTACCGCTTCTCGGCCCGGGTGGCCCTGTGGGGGGCGGTGGTGATGGGGGCGGCCCTGGCCCTATGCTCCGATTTGCTGATCCAGGTGTTTGCCGGGCAGGATGCCCAGATGCGCCATGTGGGCATGATCTGCATGATCAGCCAGAGCATCGCCCTGCCCATTCACGCCTGGGTGGCCATTGTGAACATGCTTTGCGCCGGATTGGGCCATGCCAAGGGTGCCGTGGTGCTGGCCACGGCCCGGCAGGGAACCTGCTTTTTGCCCATCGTCTTCCCTATGGCGTGGCTGCTGGGGGCCTATGGCGTGGTGACGGTCCAGGCGGTGGCGGATGTGCTGAGCCTGGTGCTGGCAGTGCCCATCCTGGTGAACATGCGGCGGCGCATTGCCAAGGCAGCCGCAGAAAACGGCCAGAGCGTTGCTTAAGAAAAAATAACTGCCGGTCCCTCCAGTTCGGAAGGACCGGCAATTTTTGCGGGAAAATGTCTGCTGCTTTGGCGCTGGGCGGCTTACGCCTTCTTTGCCAGGGCATCCTTGGCCCAGGCGGCGATGGCCTCCCGGCTGTCTTTGGCCTGATGGCCCCGGACGGCCAGACCAGGCAGCAGGGTGCTTCCGGGGCAGGCCCTTTGCAGGTCGGCTTCGCTGTGGGCCAGGCCGCTGCCCTCGTGGGTGCACAGGGGGATGATGGTTTTCCCGGTGAGGTCGTAGTGCTCCAGGAAGGTGAACACGCACATAGGCGCAGTGCCGCACCAGCAGGGATAGCACACAAAAATGGGGTCGTAGCCGCTGACATCGGCCAAGTATTCCTTCAGCTCCGGCCGGGCACCGCTCTGGGCTTCGGCCACGGCCTGCTGGCAGCACTGGCGGTAGTTTTCGGCATAGGGCACGGCGGTGTCGATGTGGAACAGGTCCGCCTGGACGGCCTCCCGGATATACTGGGCGGCGTATTCGGTGTTTCCCTTAGCCAGGACCTGGATGCCGCCGGGCATGTGGTTTTCGCCCCGGCGGGAGTAGTAGACAACAAGCGGTTTGAACATGGAAATGCCTCCTTGATGGGATGAAGTGCCCTTATTATAGCGGAAATACTGGCATCTGTCTATGGAACCGGGGAAATATTTGGAGAAAATGGCAAAATGCCGGTTCGTTTCCCGGTTGGGGTTGCTTTTTCGGGAAATAGGGTGTAAAATGAAAAAATTGAGACGATCTTAAGACGTGCACCGGCACGGATTGTCTGCTATATAAGGAGGAACTATGCGGGTCGTTGTTGTAGGCATCGGAAAGGTGGGAAGCACCGTTTCGGAGTATCTGGCCAAGGAAGGCCATGCTGTGACCATTGTGGACCATGACCAGGCGGTGGTGGAACGGATCACCAACCGGCAGGACGTGCTGGGGGTCTGCGGAAACGGAGCCTCTCTGGAGGTGCAGAAGGAGGCAGGGGTGGCCCGGGCGGATCTGTTCGTGGCGCTGACCTCTGAGGACGAGTTTAACATCCTGTGCTGCATTATGGCCAGGAAAAACGGAGCAAAGCACGTGATTGCCCGGGTGCGCAACCCGGTTTATTTCCAGCAGATGCTGTTTCTGCGGGAGGAGCTGGGCCTGTCCATGGCCATCAACCCGGAGATGGAGGTGGCCGATGCCATCGGCCGGATGCTTCGCTTCCCCAGCGCCACCAAGCTGGAGCTGTTCGCCAAGGGGCGGCTGGAAATGGCGGAGGTAACGCTGCCGCTGGTGACCCCTCTGGACGGTGTGACCTTGCAGGAGCTGCAAAACCGCTTCGGCGCCCAGGTGCTGGTGTGCGCCGTGCAGCGGGGCCAGCAGGTGATCATCCCCAAGGGTAACTTCACCTTGCAGGCCGGAGACCACATCAGCATTTCCGCCGGACATGCGGATTTGAATACCTTCTTCAAGCGCACCGGCCTGTACCGGGACAGTGTCCGCTCGGTGCTGATCGTGGGCGGCGGACGGATCGCCTATTACCTGGCCAGCCAGCTGCTGCGGCTGGGCATCCGGGTGAAGATCGTGGAGCAGGACGAGGCGGTGTGCGAGGAGCTGAGCGAGGTGCTGCCCAAGGCCCAGATCCTCTGGGGCGACGGCACCGACCAGGAGCTTCTGATGGAAGAGGGCATCGCTTCGGCAGATGCCTGCGTGGCATTGACCGGCGTGGACGAGGAGAACATCATCGTGTCCATGTTCGCCGCCGGACAGAAGGTGAAGAAAATCATCACCAAAGTCAACCGGGCGAATCTTCTGGGTATGCTCCATACCCTGGGCATCGAAAGTGCCGTGTCCTCCCGGACCGTCACCGGCGAGCGGATCGTGGGCTATGTCCGTGGCCTGTCCAACTCCCAGGGCAGCAGCATCCAGACCCTGTACCGGCTGCTGGACGGCCGGATGGAGGCTCTGGAATTTGCGGTGCGGGAGAATGCGCCCTTTGCCGGCAAGACCTTGCAGCAGCTGACCTTCCGGCCCGGCGTGCTGATCGTGGGCATTGTACGGGAGGGAAAGCTGATCCACCCCCAGGGCAGCGACTGCATGCAGCCCGGTGACCTGGTGACGGTGGTCACCACCATTCCCGGCATCCAGACCCTGGAGCAGACCCTGGCGGAGGGCAAGGCATGAACGGCTGGATGATTGTTTACACGGTGGGCATGATGCTGAAGGTGGAGGCGGCGCTGGTGTGCCTGCCCCTGGGCGTGTGCCTATACTATGGGGAAAGCCCCTGGGCGTTTTTGGTCACCATTTTCGTGCTGCTGGTGTTCGGCTGGATGATGTCCATCCGGCGGCCCCAGGACGACACCATTTACGCCCGGGAAGGATTCTTCATTGTGGGACTGTCCTGGCTGCTGCTGTCAGTATTCGGCGCACTGCCCTTTGTGCTGTCCCGGGAGATCCCCAACTTTGTGGATGCCTTTTTCGAGACGGTGTCCGGCTTTACCACCACCGGCGCCAGCATTCTGACGGATGTGGAGGCCATGAGCCGGGGCATGCTCTTCTGGCGCAGCTTCACCCACTGGGTGGGCGGCATGGGCGTGCTGGTGTTCGTGCTGGCGGTGCTGCCCAAGTCCGATGCCCAGACCCTATACATTATGAAAGCAGAGGTTCCCGGTCCTACCTGCGGCAAGCTGGTGGCCCGGGTGCGGCACACGGCGCTGATTCTCTACGGCATCTATCTGGCCATGACGGTGATTTTGATCATCCTGTTGCTGATTGGCGGCATGCCGCTGTTTGACTCGGTGCTCCACGCCTTCGGCACGGCGGGCACCGGCGGCTTCGGCATCAAGGCCACCAGCATTGGCTATTACAACAGCGTTTACTTTGACTATGTCATCGGCATTTTTATGATGCTGTTCGGCATCAACTTCAACCTGTACTACTACCTGCTGCTGGGGGATGTGGTGAGCGTCTTCAAGAGCGAGGAGCTGCGCTGCTACCTGGGCATCATTGTGGCGGCCACGCTGCTGATTGCCCTGAACATCCTGCCCATCTATGGCGGCTTCGGCACCAGCGTGCGCTATGCCTTCTTCCAGGTGTCCAGCATCATCACCACCACGGGCTACACCACGGCGGACTATACCCTGTGGCCGGGATTCTCCCAGACCATTCTGGTGATCATCATGTTTGTGGGCGCCATGGCAGGCTCCACCGGCGGCGGCATCAAAGTCTCCCGGATCCTGGTGCTGGCCAAGAGCGCCTGGCGGGAGCTGTGCACCATGCGCTCGCCCCGGACGGTGCGGAGCATCAAGCTGGAGGGCAAGCCCCTGGACAAGCAGACCAGCTCCGGCATCCACGCCTTCCTCACGGCGTATCTGCTGCTGTTTGCGGCCAGCGTGCTGCTGCTGGCGCTGGACCAGCAGGACCATGTGTCCAACTTCACCGCTGTGGCGGCCTGTGTCAACAACATCGGCCCGGCCCTGGGTGCCTGCGGCCCCATGGGCAGCTACGCCCCCTTCAACACCATGTCCAAGCTGGTGCTGAGCTTCGACATGCTGGCCGGGCGCCTGGAAATCTTCCCTATGCTGATGCTGTTCGCCCCGTCCAGCTACCGCAGAAAATAATTTAGAGCCGGTCTTTCCTGTGGGAAGGGCCGGTTTTTGTTATGGTGAGAGCGGTGCAGGCAAAAGAAACAGGTTGAAACACGGGAAAAACTGTGCTATAATACCCCAATACCACCGACTGAAATTGAGGAAGGAAGTGCCCTGCGATGAATCGGATCGTCACCATGGTGCTGAAAAATCTGCCCGTCGTTCCCGGCGCATGGATCAAGCTGTGCCGCTATGCCAAGCACCCGGAACAATACCCGGAGGAGGAAATGTACCGCCATATCCAGTACATTCTCAAGCGGGCCATCCAGGGCGGCAATGTGGAGCTGACTGTGTCCGGCCAGGAGAATATCCCGGCCCAGGGGGGCTTTATGCTCTATGGCAACCACCAGGGCATGTTTGACGTGCTGGCCATTGCGGCCACCTGCGACCGCCCCATTGGTGCGGTGCTGAAAAAGGAGCTGTATGACATTCCCTTCCTCCATCAAATCGCCCTGTGTACCCGCTCCTATCCCATGGACCGGGAGGATGTGCGTCAGTCGCTGAAGGTGATCCAGGCCGTGACCGAGGAGGTTAAAAACGGCCGCAGCTATCTGATTTTCCCGGAGGGGACCCGGAGCAAGCTGGGCAACGAAATGCAGGCGTTCCACGGCGGCAGCTTCCGCTGCGCCACCAAGAGCCAATGCCCCATTGTGCCCATCGCCCTGATCGACTGCTTCAAGGTGCTGGACCAGAAGGGCAGCAAGCAGGTCCGTGTCCAGATCCACTATCTGGAGCCCATCCCCTATGCGGAATATCAGCAGATGAAGCCCGCCGAGGTGGCGGAGCTGGTGAAACAGCGCATTGGCGACAAAATTCGTCAGTGCACAGAAGGAGAACACAATGGTTAGAATCATCACAGACTCCGCAGCGGATTTTGAGCCCTGGGAGCTGGAAAAACAAAACATTTGCTGCATCCCCCTGACGGTATTCTTTGGGGAGCAGGAGTATCAGGAGAATGTCAACCTGTCCAAGGACCAGTTTTACGCCCTGCTGGCGGACTTTGCTGGCGCTCCCAAGACGGCCCAGGCTGCCCCGGCGGTGCTGATGCAGCCGCTGTGGGATGCCAAGCAGGCCGGGGACGAGGCGGTGTACATCACCCTGTCCTCCGCCCTCAGCGGCACCTACCAGAGCGCCCTGATGGCCAAGGAAATGGCAGGCGGCGACGGCTGCTTCATCGTGGACGGCCGCAACGCCACCGGCGGCCAGCGGATGCTGGTGGAGGAGGCGGTGCGCCTGCGGGATGCAGGAAAGTCCGCCAAGGAAATTGCCGAAGCTGTGGAGCAGCTGCGGGATAAAATCGTGCTGTACGCCTGCGTGGATACCCTGGAGTATCTATACCACGGCGGCCGCATCAGCCGCACCGCCTACAAGGTGGGCACCATGGCCCAGGTCAAGCCCATTATCCGGGTGTCCAAGGACGGCCGGGTGGAGGTCCCCTCCAAGGCCATGGGTATGCGCAAGGGCATGGATTACCTGTGCAAGCGCCTGGCGGAGTTCCCCATGGATGCGAATTATCCGCTGTATGTGATGTACACGGCGGACCGCACCAACGGCGAGCTGCTGGCTCAGCGGCTGGAAACATTGGGCTATGTGGTGCCGCCGGAGCGGATCATCAACGTGGGCGCTGCCATCGGCAGCCATGTCGGCCCCAACGCCTGCGGCTTGGTGTACGTCAGCCAGGAGGCATAACCACCATCGTCCGCTCCCAAAAGCCGGGGCGGACGATTTTGCTTTGTCAATCCGTCTTTGGTGGACATAATTTAATGAAACCTTAATGGCATTGTGGTTGATTCTTAAGGGAAAATCTAGTATAATATATGCCGAATATCAGACCCAACTAGGAGGATTCTGTATGAATAGGAAAAAATGGGCGGCAGCGGTGTGCGCACTGTGCGTGGGGCTGAGCCTGGTGGGCTGCTCCAAGAAGAATCAGGTCTATGTCCAGTCGGTGCAGACCCTGGTGAACCTGGGCGGCATTGCCCCGGGCGACCGGTTTGCCGGCATGGTGGTGTCGGAAAACGTCACCGAGATCAAGAAGGATGAAGATAAGACCGTGGCGGAGCTGCTGGTGAAGGAAGGTCAGGACGTAAAGGCCGGTCAGGCTCTGTTCTCCTACGACACCCAGGAGCTTCAGCTGAATCTGGACAAGCAGCGCCTGGAAATGGAGCAGCTGGCGGCCTCCATTGAAAACTTCAAGGAGCAGATCAAAACCCTGGAGCAGGCTCTGGGCACGGTGGGCGGTACCACCAAGCTGCAATACACCATCGAAATTCAGTCCACCCAGGTGGATTTGAAGGAAGCGGAAATCAAGCTCAAGACCAAGGAAAACGAGGTCAAGAAGTCGGAGGAGCTGCTGGAAAACGCCAGCGTCACCTCCCCGGTGGATGGCCGGGTGCAGAACATCGGCGAGGGGGAGACGGACCGCAACGGCCAGCCTCTGCCCTATATCACCATTTTGCAGATCGGCTCTTACCGGGTCAAGGGTGTGCTGGGAGAATTGCAGCGGGGTGCCATCACCGAGGGCAGCCGGGTGGAGATCATCTCCCGCACCAACCCCGACCAGAAGTGGACCGGCACGGTGGCCCTGGTGGATTATGAGAATCCCTCCCAGGACAGCGGCATGGGCAACGGTATGGTGATCATGGGCTCCGGCAACAACGAGATGAACAACACCAGCAAGTATCCGTTCTACGTGGATTTGGACAGCACCGACGGACTGATGCTGGGCCAGCACGTGTACTTGCAGCAGCTGGCGGAGGAGGGCCAGGCCACCGGCCCCAGCATCAGCTCGGCCTTCATCTGCTATAACGAAGACGGCACGGCCTATGTCTGGGCAGAAAAGGGCGGCAAGCTGGAAAAGCGCCCGGTGGAGCTGGGGCAGTACAACCCCATGGCCGATGCCCAGGAGATCACCAGCGGTCTGAGCCTGGAAGACTACATTGCCTTCCCGGACCCCAACGCCTGCGTGGAGGGCGCTTCCACCACCCGGGAGATGCCCAAGGCCAGCCAGCAGACCGAAGAACCCGCAGGCGAGCAGCCCATGGAAGGCGGTGCGTAACCGTGGCGATTCTGAAATTGACGGACATCTGCAAGGACTATATCCAGGGCAAAGAGCCGGTGCGGGTGCTGAAAAATATCAACCTCACCGTGAAGCAGGGAGACTATCTGGCCATTATGGGCCCCTCCGGCTCCGGCAAGACCACCCTGATGAACATTATCGGCTGTCTGGACGTGCCAACCTCCGGGCAGTATGAGCTGGACGGACGGAATTTGAAGGATTTGTCCGACGATGAGCTGGCGGACATCCGCAACCACTATCTGGGCTTTGTGTTTCAGCAGTTTCACCTGCTGCCCAAGATGGATGCGGTGGACAATGTGGCGCTGCCCCTGCTGTACGCCGGGGTGCCCCTGAAAGAGCGGCGGGAGCGGGCGGAGGAAGCCCTGCGGGCTGTGGGCCTGGGGGAGCGGATCCACTTTCTGCCCAACCAGCTCTCCGGCGGCCAGTGCCAGCGTGTGGCCATCGCCCGGGCCATGGTGGGAAAGCCGGCGCTGCTGCTGGCGGACGAGCCCACTGGTGCTTTGGACACCAAGGCCGGCAATCAGATCATGGAGATTTTCCGCAATCTGAGCCAGGAGGGCATGACCATCATTATGATCACCCACGAGCCAAGCATTGCCGCCTGTGCGGATAAGACCTACCGCATTCTGGACGGCGAACTGCACACCGAGCAACAGGAGGCCCAAACCCATGAAACTAAGTAAGAAGAAAAAACGGGTGCTGATTGCCGGCACGGCTGTGGTGCTGGCGGCGGCCATCGGCGTGGGCACCTGGCTGGGGGTGCGCAGCGGCGGCGACCCGGTGGACGTGTATCCCTTCATAGATGTGGGTATGACGGAATACTGGGGCGACAACCAGGAGAGCTACGGCCCGGTGCGCACCGACAAGATCCAGACTGTGGTCCTCTCTGATACCCAGACCGTTACCGACATTCTGGTAAAAGAGGGGGACCAGGTGAAGGCGGGCGACGTGCTGATGACATTCGACACCACCCTGACGGAGCTGGAATTGGAGCGCAAGCGCCTGGCGGTGGAAAAGCAGAAGCTGGACCTGAAAACCGCCAAGGCAGAGCTGGAGCGCATCCGCAGCATGAAGCCCATGGACCCCAATGCGGAGCCGCCGGTGCTGCCGGAGCCGGAACTGGGCCGACCCATTAACGGCGACTATGAAATTTCCCAGGCTAAAGGCAATGACGGGGGATATTATGACGGCAGCCAGGTGCACCGTCCCCTGATTTTGTGGCTGAAAGACGGCAAGCCCCTGACCAACGAGCTGCTGAACCTGCTGTGGCAGACCTCCCAGGAGTACCGCAAGGATGCGCCGCCCACAGAGCCGGAGGAAACCACAGCCCCCACCCAGTCCAGCGCTTCGGCTATGCCCGGTGACCCCATGACGGCGGCCGAGGGCGGCGAAGACGGCGCAGACAGCGAGGACCCGGAGCTGCTGCCGGAACCGACGGTCCCGGCGCCTACCCAGGATTCCCAGCCCACGGAGCCAAGCGGAGAACAGACGGAAAGCCCGGAACCCCCGGCCACTGAGCAGACCCAGCCCACCCAGCCTACCCAGGCAACGGAAGGGGAGGACGGGGACAAACTGCTGGACCCGGAGGACGACCCCTGGGCCGTTGCGCCGCTGGCGGAGATGGACAGCGTGATGGTGTATGTAAAAATCGGCGACCAGAATGTGGAGAGTTTCCAGGTGGCGGCCGGAAACAGCATTCCCAGGAGCTTTCAGCATAACGACACCAACTATTGGATCGACACCGCTGTCCGCAATGCAGACAAGGCAGAATTGTTCACCCTGAAAATTCCCAGCGCAGAGCAATTGACCCAGAATTCTGACAACTGGAAAGACGGCGTTACCGTCACCTACCGGCGGGACATGGAGATCATCTGTGGAAGCAATCTGCCCACTGGCAGTACCCTGGAGCTGCTGCCGGGCCAGAGCATGGACTTGACCTTCTATGCCAACGGCGAAAAGCTGCCCTCCGGCGGTAAGTGGCAGTGGACGCTTGACCGCACCGACGGCGACGACATTCTCACTGTCCAGGAGAAAAACCCGGTTTCCAACGTGTTTGCCCTGTCCGGCAAGGCAGGAAAGACCGAGGGAAGCGCAAAGTATGTTGTTCAGGCAAAATATGTGTGGGAGGGCGAGGAGTTCGCTGCGGACCCCTTTACCTTCGACGTGAAGGTGTCCAAGACCGCCCAGGGAGACGGCAAGGACTTCTATTTCATTCTGAAAGTCACCGACCAGGACCGGCTGTGGGGCCAGCCCCTGACCTGGGAGGGCCTGCACATCCAGGTGTATGACGATGGCAGCTTTGGATTCAGCTTCTTTGATGCCGCCGTGCTGGCGGATCACTCCCTGCCTTTGGAGGAGAAGCCCACTGAGCCGACCCTGCCGGAGCCGGATCACAGCGGCATGACCGCTGCCCAGATCGCCAAGATGCGCATTGCCCAGGAGAAAAAGGTGAAGGAGCAGGACCTGGCCCTGCGGATGGCAGAGGCGGAATACAACATCATGCAGGCCGAGGTCAACGACGGCCAGGTGCGGGCCGACTTTGAAGGCCAGGTGGTCTCCGTCCTCACCGAGGAGCAGGCCCGCCAGGAGAAAAAGCCCCTGCTGAAAGTCTCCGCCGGCGGCGGCTTCTATATTGAGGTCAGCGTCAGCGAGCTGGAAAAGGAAAACCTGCAAATCGGCCAGGAGGTCACGGTCAACGACTGGGAGACGGGGCAGATGTACACCGGCACCGTCCAGGAGATCGGGGACTTCCCCGTCCAGGGCAGCGGCTGGAACGGCATCGGCAACCCCAACGCCTCTTACTATCCCTTCGTCGCCTTTGTGGACGGGGAAGCGGATCTGCAGGCCGGGCGCTATGCCAGCGTTACCTATGCCACCGGCAGCGGCGAAAGCGGCATCTACCTGCAAAATCCCTTCCTGCGCACGGAGAACGGCGAGTCCTATGTCTATGTCCGGGGCGCCAACGGAAAGCTGGAAAAGCGGACCGTTTCCGTGGGCAAATCCCTGTACGGCAGCTATACCCAGATCACCCGGGGCCTGACGGCGGAGGACTATGTGGCCTTCCCCTACGGCAAGGAAGTACGCCCCGGTGCTCCCACCGCAGAGGGCGATTTGTCCAAATTGTATCAGTAAGGAGGTGCTCAGATGACTGAGAATATTCGTCTTGCCTTTCAGGGCATTTGGGGCCACAAAATGCGCTCCGTTCTGACCATGCTGGGCATCATTATCGGCATTGCCGCCATCATCACCATTGTCTCCACCATTCAGGGCACCAACGAGCAAATCAAGGAAAATCTGATCGGTGCAGGCAACAACGTGGTCAGCGTCCAGCTCAACCAGAATGGACACCCCTACGACATGAACTGGAACGAGATCCCTGACGGGGTGCGGGTGATCAGCGAGCAGACCCGCCAGGAGCTGGAAAAGATCAAGGGCGTGGAGGGCGTGTCCCTGTACAATGCCCGGACCTATTCCGACCAGCTGTTCTACCGCAATTCCCAGTTCAACGGCCAGATTTACGGCGTGGATGCCCACTACACCGGGGTTTACGGCTACCAGGTGAAAAGCGGCCGGGGCTTTACCCAGCAGGATTTTGACCAGTGCCGGAAGGTGATGCTGGTGGATACCAACACCGCCCGCAGCCTGTTCGGCGGCGAGGACCCGGTGGGCAAAAGCGTGGAGCTGAGCACCGATGTGTTCACCGTGGTGGGCGTGGTGGCGCTGTCGGAGGAATTTGCCCCCACCATCAATTCCATGCGGGACTATGCCCTGTATATGGGCGATACCTCCGGTGCGGTGTATATCCCCATCACCGTCTGGCCCACGGCTTACCGCTTTGACGAGCCGCAGAACGTGGCCATCAAGGTGGAAAACACCGATGCCATGACCCATGTGGGCCAGGAGGCTGCAAGGATTTTGACCCAGAACCAAATCATCGGCAGCGACAGCAAGTTCGACTACCGCAGCCAGGATATGCTGGAACAGGCGGAGTCCCTGCAAAAAATGTCCGAGTCCACCAACAGCCAGCTGATTTGGATCGCCAGCATCTCCCTGCTGGTAGGCGGCATCGGCGTGATGAACATTATGCTGGTGTCCGTCACCGAGCGGACGGCGGAGATCGGCCTGAAAAAGGCCATCGGCGCCAAAAAGAAGCGGATCCTGCTGCAATTCCTTACGGAGTCGGCGGTGCTCACCAGCCTGGGCGGCCTGATCGGTGTCATCAGCGGCATCATCATGGCCCAGCTGATTTCCAGCATGATGCAGATCCCCGTGTCCATCAGCTTCCCGGCCATCGGTGTGGCGGTGGTGTTCTCCACCCTCATC
>X4_Red_Fox__coassemble_73_pt1 | contig 21168 bp, 17 predicted proteins | sample X4_Red_Fox__metabat2_low_PE_004 | metagenome-assembled genome bin X4_Red_Fox
GGACATGAGCTTCATGGGGTTGTCGTCTGCCAGCACCCGGTTGGAGCTAAGCTCGCCGCAGCGGCGGCAGCGGTGGATGATGGCCCACTCCCCCTTGTTGCGCACCCACACCGCCACCGGCTCCATGATGCCGCCGCAGTCGGACTCCCGGTCCCCCGGCTCAATATCCACGTGCAGCGAGTGCAGGCAGTTGGGGCAGTGGTTGCGGTGGTCGCTGCCTGCCCCGCCGGGCACCACCAGGCGGCCGCAGTTTTTGCAGGTAAAGCTTTCGTCGCAGGCGTGGGTTTTGTAGTAGCCCTTTTCGTACTGCTTGCGTTTGTTTTCCCGATTCATAGGTATGCTCCTTATCCTTTTTGCTTATATAGTATACCGAAAACCTCTGTCTGTCAATGCTATGCCCCGCCCGGCGGCACAGAATCCCCCAGAAAAGCAAAAATCAAATTGACACCGGGTGAAATTGGCATTATACTAGAATTAAGATTCGTAGGGTCGCTTCCTACGCTATTATCCACAGAAGGAGACACGCACTATGACCATTACCAACGATATCCGTTACGTCGGCGTCAATGACCACAAGGTGGACCTGTTTGAGGGCCAGTATGTGGTGCCCAACGGCATGTCCTACAATTCCTACGTCATTCTGGACGAAAAGGTGGCCGTCATGGACACCGTGGACCGCAACTTCACCCACCAGTGGCTGGACAACATTGAAGCCGTCCTCCAGGGCCGCAAGCCGGACTATCTGGTGGTGCAGCACATGGAGCCGGACCACTCTGCCAACATTGCCAACTTCCTGAAAGTCTACCCTGAGGCCACCGTGGTCTCCTCTGCCAAGGCTTTCTGCATGATGGGCCAGTTCTTCGGTGACGACTATGCCAGCCGCCGCATGGTGGTGGGCGAGGGCGACAGCCTGGTGCTGGGCAAGCACACCCTGACCTTCGTCACCGCTCCCATGGTCCACTGGCCGGAAGTCATCGTCACCTATGATTCCTGCGACAAGGTGCTCTTCTCCGCCGACGGCTTCGGCAAGTTCGGCGCACTGGATGTGGAGGAGGATTGGGCCTGCGAAGCCCGCCGCTACTACATCGGCATCGTGGGCAAATACGGCCCCCAGGTGCAGGCCCTGCTGAAGAAGGCCGCCGGGCTGGACATCGCCACCATCTGCCCCCTCCATGGCCCGGTGCTCACGGAGAATCTGGGCTACTATATCAACCTGTATGACATCTGGTCTTCCTACCGGGTGGAGAGCGAGGGCATCGTCATCGCCTACACCTCCGTCTACGGCCACACCAAGGCTGCCGTGGAGCTGCTGGCGCAGAAGCTCCAGGCCAAGGGCTGCCCCAAGGTGGTCGTCCACGACCTGGCCCGCACCGACATGGCTGAGGCTGTGGAGAATGCCTTCCGCTACGGCAAGCTGGTGCTGGCCACCACCACCTACAATGCCGATATCTTCCCCTTTATGAAGGAATTTATCCACCACCTCACCGAGCGGAACTTCCAGAACCGCACCGTGGCCCTGATGGAAAACGGCACCTGGGCACCTCTGGCCGCCAAGGTCATGCGCAAGATGTTCGAGGGCAGCAAGAACCTGACCTTCACCGACACCACCGTGAAGATCCTCTCCGCCCTGAACGAGGACAGCACCGCTCAGGTGGAGGCCCTGGCTGAGGAGCTGTGCAAGGACTATCTGGCCCGCCAGGATGCCACCGCCAACAAAAACGACCTGACTGCCCTCTTCAACATCGGCTACGGCCTGTATGTGGTGACCTCCAACGACGGCACCCGGGACAACGGTCTGATCGTCAACACCGTCTCCCAGGTGACCAACACCCCCAACCGCATCGCCGTCACCATCAACAAGGCCAACTATTCCTACCACATCATCCAGCAGACCGGCAAGATGAACGTCAACTGTCTGGATGTGTCCGCTCCCTTCTCCGTGTTCCAGAACTTCGGCTTCCAGAGCGGCCGCACGGCGGACAAGTTTGCCGGCATGGACGAGCTGCGCTCGGACAACGGCCTGCGGTTCCTGCCCCGGTATATCAACTCCTTCATGAGCCTGAAGGTGGAGTCCGTGGTGGACCTGGACACCCACGGCATGTTCATCTGCTCCGTCACCGAAGCCCGGGTCATTTCCGACAAGGAGACCATGAGCTACACCTACTACCAGAATAACGTCAAGCCCAAGCCCCAGACTGAGGGCAAGAAGGGCTACGTCTGCAAGGTCTGCGGCTGGGTCTACGAAGGCGACACCCTGCCCGACGACATTGTGTGCCCCCTGTGCAAGCACGGTGCGGCCGATTTTGAGCCAATTTCCCAGTAAATGCGAAGCGGCCGCTGCCGGGTGCAGCGGCCCCTTCTCCATATTCCCCTGCCGGGCGGCCGGCTAACATTCTATATGGAAGGTGACAGTATGTACCGAATTTTAGAGCTGAATCCCCAGCTGCAAAGCTTCGCCGGAGACATCGATCTGCGGATGTTCCTGTATCAGTCCACCAAAGACCGTCTGCTGGCCCCTGGTCAGAGTCTCAGTGACTTTGCCTGCGCCTATGACTATTTCGGCTTCCACCATGTAGAGGGCGGCTGGGTCTACCGGGAATGGGCCCCCAGCGCCTACCAGCTGTATCTGGAAGGTGACTTCAACAACTGGAACATTTCCAGCCACCCCATGAAGCCCATCGGCAACGGCAACTGGGAGATCTTCCTCCCCGGCGACGATGCCCTGTGGGAGGGCTGCAAGGTCAAAACCGTGGTGGATGCCAACATGGCCCGCACGGAGCACATCCCCCTGTACGCCCGCCGGGTGGTGCAGGACAAGAAAACCCTCACCTTCTCCTGCGAGATCACCGACGACCGGAAGGTTTTCCCCTGGACGGACCAGGACTTTGTCGGCTCTGAGGAAGTGTACATCTACGAGGCCCACGTGGGCATGGCCCAGGAGGAAGGCAGAGTCGGCACCTACCGGGAATTTGCTGATTTGACCCTGCCCCGGATCAAAGAGGCCGGCTACAACACCATCCAGCTCATGGCCATTATGGAGCACCCCTACTATGGCTCCTTCGGCTATCAGGTGTCCAATTTCTACGCCGCTTCCAGCTGGTTCGGCAAGCCGGAGGACCTGAAATACCTGGTGAACAAGGCCCACGCCATGGGTCTGCGGGTGCTGCTGGACGTGGTTCACTCCCACGCCGTGAAGAACACCGCCGAGGGCATCAACATGTTTGACGGCACCACCTGGCAGTTCTTCCACGATGGCCCCAAGGGCGACCATCCCGCCTGGGGCACCAAGTGCTTCGACTACGGAAAAACCGGCGTGCTCCACTTCCTGCTGAGCAACCTGAAATTCTGGATGACGGAGTACCACTTCGACGGCTTCCGGTTTGACGGTGTCACCTCCATGCTCTACCACGACCACGGCCTGGGCACGGATTTCAACAGCAACGACAAGTATTTCTCCTTAAACACCCACACCGAGGCCATCACCTACTTGCAGCTGGCCAACGAGCTGATCCACCAGATCAATCCCAAGGCCATCACCATTGCCGAGGATATGTCCGGCATGCCCGGCATGGGCCTGCCCATTGCCGACGGCGGCATTGGCTTCAACTACCGGCTGGGCATGGGTCTGCCGGATATGTGGGTCAAGACCGTGAAGGAAAAGTCCGACGAGCAGTGGGACATTTTCCAGATGTGGTGCGACATGTGCCTGCGCCGCCCCGGCGAGGACACCATCGCCTATGTGGAGTCCCACGACCAGGCTCTGGTAGGCGACAAGACCATGATTTTCCGGCTGGCCGATGCCAACATGTACACCGACATGGACAAGGCCTGCCACAACCCCTGTATCGACCGGGCCATCGCCCTGCACAAGATGATCCGCCTGTTCACCCTGGCAGGCGGCGGCGAGGGCTACCTCAACTTCATGGGCAACGAATTCGGCCACCCCGAATGGATCGACTTCCCCCGGGAGGGCAACGGCTGGAGCTTCCACTACTGCCGCCGCCAGTGGAGCCTGCGAGACAACGGCTTCCTCAAGTACCAGTGGCTGGGTGATTTCGACCGGGATATGCTGAAGCTGACCCAGGACAATCACATTTTCGCACAGCGCATGGGCGATTTGATGCTGAGCAAGCAGCCGGAGAAAATGCTGGCATTCTACCGCCACGGTCTGCTGTTCGCCTTCAACTTCCATCCCAGCCAGTCCCTGGAGCATGTGCTGGTGCCGGTGCATCAGCCCGGCGAATACACCGTGGCCCTGTCCACTGACGACGAAAAGTACGGCGGCTGGAATCAGATCCAGCACATCACCTACCCCACCAAGCGTTTCGACGGCAAGGACTACGTGGAGCTGTACCTGCCCGCCCGCACCGCCGTGGTGCTGAAAGAGCGCATCATCCGCCCGGAGGATGTGCAGCAGGAGCCGGCCAAGGCCAAAAAGCCCCGCACCACCAAATCCACCGCCAAAGCCCCCAAGGCCGACAAGGCCGATGCCAAGGCAGAGAAGGCCAAGGCTCCCAAAAAGACGGCGAAGAAGCCCGCCGCTGAGAAAAAGGCCCCGGCCGAAAAGAAGCCTGCGGCAGAGAAAAAGCCCTCCACCCGCAAGCGCACCGCCAAAGCCCCGGCTACCGAAGCCTGACATCCTATAACCTAAAAAACACCTCCGTCCAGTTCTGATGGAGGTGTTTTTTCCGAAATATCCTCAAAAATAGAACAAATCTTCAAACTTTTTATCCAAGGCTACGCACAAAATCAGGGCCAGCTTGGCGGTGGGGTTGAACTGGCCGGTTTCGATGGAGCTGATGGTGTTTCTCGATACACCCACCAGCTCCGCCAGCTGGGACTGGGACAGATTCTTTTCCTGCCGCACCTGCTTGAGGTTGTTCTTTAAGACCAGCTTTTCATCCATCAGAACTTCCCCACCAAGAATTTATAGAAGAAATAGACCGCACACAGCAGAAGGAAGATGCCGAAAAACAGCTGGGTCTTTTTCTTCGCCTGGATGCCCTCATACACAAAGCTCAGGCCGGAGGAGCAGAAAAACAGGGAGATGATGTCCGCCGGGGATTCCACCCGGCACAGCTTCACCACCATAATGACTGCCCCCATCACGATGAAGCCCCATCCGCCAACCGAGTCCCGCTTGAGCCGCAGGGCCTTCTCCCCTTCGTCACCGTACTGATTCTCCCGGCGGCTTTTCTCCAATATTTCTTCTTTGTCCATATCGTTTCCTCCCTTTGCCAAGTTTACTTGGTATGCTAATTGTAGCACCGCCAAGTATACTTGTCAATAGGATTTGCAAAGTTTTCTTGGCAAATTCCCCCTCCAAGGCAGTCGAAAGCGGCCATGCATGAGGCATGGCCGCTGGATTATGTTACCTGCACGGTCTGCTTGTTGGTTTTTTCCTCGATGAACCGCCGGAAATCCTCCGGCGTGCCTCCTTGCAGGTGGGTCTTGTCATAGAGCTGGGCGTGGTTTTGGCCGAAAACGAACACGAAGAAGTCCGCCGTTTCTGCCAGAAGCCCAATGTTCTCGTACTTCCACTGGGTTCGGCCTGCCTCCGTTTCAGAGACATAGCCATCCTCCGAAAACACCGTCACCGCATGTTCCGTGCCGGGCAGCAGCCGCTTTCTGGCAACCATTCCATTGAGACGATCCTCGAACAGCTGCACCACAAGAATCGCCGCCACCGCAAGCCCTGTTACCACGGTGGAAACACCCCAGTCCTCGCTGAACAGCATCAGCGCCAGCCCCAGAACGATCACCAGCCAGCCAAAGATATGGCTGCGGCGGCTGTGCTTTTTGCGGACGGTTTTCCGCAGGACCCTTGCCATCTGTGTCATGGTTTTGGCGTTGTACGCTGTTTCAAAGGTGAATTCCATCTGCCATGCTCCTTTCCCAGGGGCTGGATCTTATTTCGGCGCTTTGATTTTGTTCAGCTTGGCGTTCAGTTCCAGCAGCTCTTCCTTGGTGAAGTGGATATTGGCCGTGCCCATCATGCCCGTCAGCCGGAGCATGGTGAAGCTGGAGAGCATCTCCATCATGCCGGACAGGGCCGAAGCATCCAGGGACATGCCGCCCTTGCCCTTGGGCATCTTCTTGCCCACCAGGCCCATAATCACCATCTTGCCCTGGAGGGTAGCCATGACGTCGCAGAACTTGGAGTTCAGGGACAGATACCCTTCCTCCTCGGTGATGTCAAACCAGTTGAGCACAGCGCCCACCTCTTTCAGGCGGTAGGCATCGTTGAAGGTGTCCACCTTGCGGATGGTACTCTCGTCCCGGCACGCCCCGGCCACCGCCAGCAGCTGGGTCTGGCCCTGGTTGGGCACGTCAAAGTAGAAGAAGTGGTCTGCCGCCTTCTGCACCCCCAGGGACTGGCCGTTGGCGAACAGCTCCACCTCCGGCTGGTTGGAATAGACGGTGATTTTGGTCACGTCCTCCACCCGGTCCACATAGCGCTTGCCGCACAGGTGGACAAAGGGCTCGTCGCTGAGCCATGCCTTGTAGGCATAGAAGGCATCCTTCTTATACTTGCGGTCGATGGTCACCAGACCCTTGTGGTTCTGGCCGTTCTCGCCGCCCTCGGACCGGGCATCGCAGCCGAAGTCAAACATATTCCACACGTGGGTGGCCCAGATATAGGGCCGGGTGTAGAACTGGCGAATCAGCTCTTCGTGGTAGTGGGCCTGGTATTCCTCGGTGTAGTCTCCCTGCTGGGGGTTGGAATTGTGCCAGTTCAGAGCCTCCGCACCGTACTCCGAGCAGCCGATGGGGGTATTGGGATATTTCTCATGGAACTTGTCGAACCAAGGCCCGTTCATGTCCGTCTCCCCGCCGTACCAGCCGAAATAGTGGTTGTAGGACACCACATCCGGGATATGGATATACTCAGCATCCATGGGGCACATGCTCAGCGCCGCCAGGGTGGTCAGCCGGGTGGGGTCCAGCTTGTGGCACAGGTCATTGAGAATGCGGTGGTTCTCCACCAGGTCCGGGTCGTCCGCACCGCCCATGGTGATTTCGTTGGACAGGCCCCACACCACGATGGAGGGGTGGTTATAGTTCTGGATAATCAGCTCCGTCATCTGGGAGATGGTATTCTTCCGGCCGCCGGGCATATGGTTGGAGATATAGGGGATCTCCGCCCAGACCACCATGCCCCGCTCATCGCACAGGTCATAGAAATACTGGTCGTTCTGGTAATGGGCCAGACGGATGGTGGTAGCGCCCACCTCGCAGATCAGGTCCATATCCTCCCGATGGTGCTCCGGCAGCAGGGCGTTGCCGATTTCCCAGCGGTCCTGATGGCGGCTGACACCCCGCAGGGGATAGGCTTTCCCATTGAGAATAAACCCACGCTCCGGGTCAATGCGGTAGCTGCGGCAGCCGAAGCGGGTGCGCACGCTGTCGATAACCTGGCCGTCCTCCACCAGCTCCGCCTGGCAGCTGTACAGGTACGGGTCCACACGGCCCTGCCACAGGTGGGCATTGCGGATGCGGAAGTTGGCATTGGCGCCGCCCTCGTAGGTGCCGATCACCTGGCCGTCGGCATCGCACAGGCTATAGCGGATGGTGTGGACTGGCTTGCGGTTCTTCACATACACCTCCACCGCCACCTTGGCATCCTCGCCGTCCATGGTGGGCGTGACCTTGATGCCGGGGCCGCCGAAGTACTCCACGTCGAAGTGGGTTTCCGGCAGGCAAATCAGGTTCACGTCCCGATACAGGCCGCCGTAGAAAGTAAAGTCCGCCATCTGGGGATAGACATGGGTATTGGGGGAATTGTCCGCCACAATGGCCAGCAGGTTCTCCGCTGTCAAATCCTGGGTCAGCTCCACCCGCCAGGTGGCGTAGCCCCCGTCGTGATGGGCCAAATGTCTGCCGTTGAGGTATACATCCGCCGAAGAATTGGCACCGTTGATTTCCAGATAGTACCGCTGGGCCTGGGGCAGATCCAGCTTCTGGAAGGATTTCATATAGCAGCCGGGGCCACGGTAGTAATCTCCGCCGCCGTCCTGGCCATCGATGCCGTTCCAGGTGTGGGGCAGGTTGACCAGATTCCACAGCTTGGGCAGCTCCGCCGGAGGCTGGTCCACACCCTTGGCAAAGACCCACTTTCGGTTGAAATTGACGATTTCTCTCATGGAGAATCCCTCCTGATTTCCGGGAATACCCGGAATGATTGATGGGATTATCCTAGCACACTTTCGGGAACAAGGCATAGACAAAGTGTAAATTTTGCAAAAAGGAGCTGCCGCAAAATGCAGCAGCTCCCAGATGGGCACTTAACTTTCCTGTTCCAGCAGCTTTTCCAGGGCTGCCAGCTTCAGGCAGGTGCACAGCACCTGCATGGCCTTCTCCAGCTCCTCCACCGGGGGCAGGCTGGGAGCGATGCGCAGATTGGCATCCTCCGGGTCCTGGCCATAGGGATAGGTAGCGCCGGCCTCGGTCATGGTGACACCGGCCTCGTCGCACAGCTGCCACACCCGCTTGGCCGTGCCGGGCATACAGAACAGGCTGACGAAGTAGCCGCCCTTGGGGTCGTTCCACCGGGCAAAGCCCAGCGGGGCGATCTCCCGGTTCAGCCAGTCGCTGACCACCTGGAACTTGGGGGCCATGATGGCAGCGTGGGCCGCCATGATTTCCAGGGTATGGGCCTTATCTTTCAGGAAGCGGACATGGCGCAGTTGGTTGAGCTTGTCGTTGGAAATCATCTGCACCCCGAAGAGCTTAGTGAAGTAGCGGATGTTGGCCTCGCTGGCCGCCATGCAGCTCATGCCGCCGCCGGCGAAGGTGATTTTGGAGGTGGAAGCAAATTCATACACCATATCCGGCCGTCCCGCCTGGGCGCACAACGCCAGCATATCCGGGAAGGGCACATACGACCCCCGGAACTCGTGGACGCAGTAGGCGTTGTCCCACATAATGGCAAAATCCGGGGCCGCAGGCTTCAAATTGGCAAAGCGCTGGATGGTTTCCTGGGAATAGATGATGCCGTCGGGATTGGAGTACTTGGGCACCGTCCAGATAAGCTTCACCTGGGGGTCCTGAACGTACTGCTCCACCAGGTCCATGTCCGGGCCTTCCTCGGTCATGGGAATGGGGATCAGCTCCGCCCCGAAAAACTCACCGATGCGGAAATGCCGGTCGTAGCCAGGGGCCGGGCACAGGAATTTCACCCGTTCCTCCCGGCACCAGGGCCGGGGGCTGTCCTTCAGGCCGTGGCTGTAGGCCCGGGCCACCACGTCAAACATCAGATTCAGCGAGGCCACGCCCCCCACGAACACCTGCTCCGGGCGGCAGTCCAGCACATCCGCCCAGTAAGCCCGGGCACTGGGCAGACCCGCCAGCTCCCCATAATTGCGGGTGTCGATGCCGTCGTCAAAGCAATCCTCAGCAGTCTGCACCTGGCTCAGAATCCCACTGACCAGATCCAGCTGGGCCTGGGCAGGCTTGCCTCTTGCCATGTTCAAATGCAGGCCCTGGGCCTTACACGCTTCAAAATCTGCCAGCACCCGCTGGTGCTCAGCCAGCAGCTCCTGGCGGCTCATGCAAGAATAGGGGGTCATGTCCATCATCCTTCCCTGAATTTTCTAGGTTTTATTGGCTTATTATATGCCCAGAATCAAAAAAATGCAATATCATATTCCCCAAAAATTCATTTCCGGGAAGAAAAAACAAGAAATTGGAGAAATGCACAATTCCAAGCAAAAAAGACAAATGTTTTTACTGCACATTCACGCCTTGCTTTTTCCCGAAAAATTGGCTAGAATTTTACTATATAATGGGAACGAAATGGACATTTCCCCGGATTTTTCCTGGAATTTTCCATCAAACCTCAGAATTTTGGAAAGGACGTGCGGCAATGAGCGAAATTCTCAATGTCCCGGAGATTTTTGGCAGCGATGTATTCAACGAGGCTACCATGAAGCAACGGCTGCCCGCCCAGGTCTATCTGACCTGGAAGCACTGCGTCAGCACCGGCTCTCCCCTGCCCCTGGAGGCGGCCAACGAGATTGCCGAGGCCATGAAGCTCTGGGCCACCCAGAAGGGTGCCACCCACTACACCCACTGGTTCCAGCCCATGACAGGCATCACCGCCGAAAAGCACGACTCCTTCATCACCCCCACCGGGGACGGCCGGGTGATTATGGAGTTTTCCGGCAAAGAGCTGGTTCGGGGCGAGCCGGATGCCAGCTCCTTCCCCTCTGGCGGCCTGCGGGCCACCTTCGAGGCCCGGGGCTACACTGCCTGGGACCCCACCTCCTGCGCCTTCGTCAAGGACGGCAGCCTGTATATCCCCACCTGCTTCTTCTCCTACACCGGCGAGTCCCTGGACAAGAAGACCCCGCTGCTGCGCTCCATGGAGGAGGTCAGCCGGGAAGCCGTGCGGATCCTGCGGCTGTTTGGGGATACCCAGACCCGGCGTGTCATCGCCAGCGTGGGTGCGGAGCAGGAATATTTCCTCCTGCCCAAGGACCTGTACGCCCAGCGGGAGGACCTGCGGCTGACCGGCCGGACCCTCTTCGGCGCTGCGCCCCCCAAGGGCCAGGAGCTGGATGACCACTACTTCGGCACCATCCGCACCCGGGTCTCCTCCTTTATGAAGGACCTGGATGAGCAGCTGTGGCGGCTGGGCATTCTCAGCAAGACCAAGCACAACGAGGGCGCTCCCTGCCAGCACGAGCTGGCCCCCATCTACACCGATGCCAACACCGCCTGCGACGACAACCAGCTGATTATGGAGATCATGAAAAAGTGCGCCGCCAAGCACAACCTGGTGTGCCTGCTCCACGAAAAGCCCTTCGCCGGTGTCAACGGCTCCGGCAAGCACAACAACTGGTCGCTGTCCACCGACACCGGCAAGAATCTCTTCAGCCCCGGCAAGACCCCCAGCCAGAACGCCCGGTTCCTGGTGTTCCTGGCGGCCTTCATCGCCGGTGTGGACGAATACCAGGACTTCCTGCGGTGCACCGTGGCCATCGCCGGCAACGACCACCGTCTGGGGGCCGACGAAGCGCCCCCTGCCATTGTCTCCATCTATCTGGGCGACGAGCTGACCGCCATCATCGACTCCATCATCCAGGGCACCAACTACACCGAGCCGGAGAAGAGCATGCTGCGCATCGGCGTGGACGTGCTGCCCGCCATTCCCAAGGACACCACCGACCGCAACCGTACCAGCCCCCTGGCCTTCACCGGCAACAAGTTTGAGCTGCGGATGCTGGGCTCGTCCCAGTCCATCGCCGGCCCCAACATCGCCCTGAACACCATCATGGCCGAGGAGCTGGGGAAATTTGCGGACATTCTGGAAAAGGCCGAGGACTTCGATTCCACCCTGCAAAAGCTGGTGAGCGATGCCCTGACCAAGCACAGCCGCATTATTTTCAGCGGCAACGGCTACAGCCAGGAATGGAAGGAGGAAGCCGCCCGCCGTGGCCTGCACAACCACCCCTCCACCGCCAAGGCCCTGCCCACCTACGTCAGCCCTGAGAACATCGACCTGGTGACCCGCCGGGGCATCTTCACGGAGAACGAATTCCGGGCCAGACACACCATCCACCTGGAAGCCTACAACAAAACCATCGGCATCGAGGCCCGGACCATGATGGACATGGCCCTGCACCAGATCCTCCCCGCTGCCCTGGCCTACTGCCGCAGCCTGTGCGACAGCATCGCCGCCAAGCAGCCCCTGGGCCTGAGCTGCAAGGCCGAGCGCCAGCTGGCCCAGCGGCTAAGCGAAGCCGCCGACGCTCTGTACGACCACGTCCAGACCCTGGGCTTCTCCTTAGATGCCGTGCCCACCGCCCCGGAGCTGGCTGTGGACTATTACCACGACGTGGTAGTCCCCGCCATGGCCGCCCTGCGCAAAGAGGCCGACACCCTGGAAACCCTAACCGACAAATCCTACTGGCCCTACCCCACCTATTCCGATTTGCTGTTCTATTGAGCAAAAATACCAGGCCCCTGTTCGGAAAACCGCCGAACAGGGGCCTGATTGTATACATTTTTACGTTTGCGGCAAATGCACCGTAAAGGTCGTGACTTCGTGGTCGCTGGTTAGCTCTATGCTGCCCTCGTGGAGCTGGACGATGCGCTTGACGATGGCAAGGCCCACGCCGTTGCCTTTTGTTACGTGGGATTCATCCGCCTGGTAGAATTTGTTAAAGATTTTATCCTGCTTTTCCAGGGGGATTTCGCTGCCGGTGTTGGTGATGGATACTGCCAGGCCGGGATTCTCCGGCTGGATCGTTACCCGGACGGTGTGGCCCTCCGGGGCGAATTTGATGGCGTTATCCAGCAGATTGATCCACACCTGCTTCAGCAGCTCCTGATTGGCCTGGATCTGGTATTCCCCCAGCTCCAGCTGCAAGTCCAGGTTTTTCTGTTCCCACTCCCGTTCCAGCAGCAGGATGCAGCCCCGCAGCTGTTCCGACAGGTTGTAGGGCACCACATCGGTGAGGATGGTCTGGTTTTCCACCTTGGTCAAATTCAGTACGTTGGTGGCCATGTAGCTTAAGCGCATGGATTCCTCTTCAATGATGCGCAAATACTCCGCCTGCTCCGGCTGGGGCAGATTTCCCCAGCGCAGCAGCTTTGCAAAGCCGGCAATGGACACGATGGGGGTTTTGAACTCGTGGGAGAAGTTGTTGACAAAGTCCGAGCGCAGCAGCTCCGTATTTTCCAGCTGCTGGGCCAGGGTATTGAAGCTCTCCGCCGCCGCCACGAAGGTACGGCTTTTTTTCATCACCGGGCCGACCTGGATCCGGGCCGCAAAATCCCCCTGGGCCAGCCGGTTCATGCTGCTGATGAGATTTCGCACCGGCCGCAGCAAAATCGCCACGGCTCCCAGGGAAATCAGCACGCCTAAGATCAGGCTGATTACAAAGTGAATGGTGATCAGCTTCCAAGCCACCTGAGAAAAGGTGCCCGTCAGCGAAAAAAAGCCGCCATGAATCAGCACAAACACAATCAGCGCAGAAATGGTAGCATTTACCGCCAAAGCGCCAAACACCACCACCGTCAGCAGGGGCAGCATCCCCAGGCGCACTTCCCGTTTTCCGATTTTCACAGGTGCTTCACCGCCTTGTACCCAAGTCCCCGGACGGAGACGATTTCAAATTCCGGCCAGCCCTCAAACCGCTTGCGCAGGCGGCCGATGTGGACCGTCACCGTCTCCCAGCCCGTCTCGCTGTCGGCTCCCCAGATTTCGTCCATCAGCTGGATGCGGGTGAAAATCTTACCGGGATAGGACAGCAGCTTATACAGCAGAAGAAATTCCTTCTGGGGCAGCTCCTGGGTCTGGCCCTTCCGGGTCACAGTCAGGGAGTCGTAATCCAGCTCCACATCCCCTATCACGATGCGCCGCTCGCTGGCGATCCGTGCCCGGCGCAGCAGGGCCTTGATCCGAAGGAGCATTTCCTCCTCGTCGATGGGTTTGGTCATATAGTCGTCAGTACCCACCAGGAAACCCTGTTTTTTGTCCTCCGGCAGCTGCTTGGCCGACACCATCAGAATGGGCAGATTGTCGTTGCTCTCCCGGAGGGTGCGGGTAAAGGCATAGCCGTCCATATTGGGCATCATCACGTCCAGAACCACCAGGTCCACGTGGTTTTCGTCCATAACCGCCAGGGCCTGGCCCCCATCCTGGGCCGTCAGCACCGAATAGTTGGCCGCCTCCAAAACCGCCTTAAACAGCATCCGGGTATTTTTATCATCGTCCACCACCAAAATCTGAAACACGCTGCATCACCTCATCCCATATCATACCCGATGATTCTAAACTGAAACGAAACAAGCGGCGTGCCGCCGCTGTCAATTACGGGTCTGTTACCCTGGCAATAAACCCACACCTTTGGGGGTCACCCGATTCGTTATCGCTCAGAAAACGGATGGGTATGTTAACCGTGCGTTGGGCGGGGGCATGCCCCCGCCGACCACGTTGGTTTTCTCTGGCCCCCTAAGTTCCACCACAGGTGACTGAGAGGGGCGGCTGCAACGGAGGAAGGCCCTCTCCGTCTCGCCTGACGGCGAGCCGCCTCTCCCAGAGGGAGAGCCAAGGGCAGTCCCCTCGACATCACACCTATCACTTCATTTTAGTTTTTCAAACTTTGCAGCGGTGCAGGAATGCGGCCGCCACGGGCTACGAATGTCTCGCTGGATTTGTCGTGAACCGGCATTACCGGGGCGCTGCCCAGCAGGCCGCCCATTTCCACCCGGTCGCCTACCACCTTGCCGGGGGCCGGGATGATGCGCACGGCAGTGGTCTTGCTGTTCACCATGCCGATGGCAGCTTCGTCTGCGATAATGGCGGAGATGGTAGCCGCAGAGGTATCCCCCGGCACGGCAATCATATCCAGGCCCACAGAGCACACGCAGGTCATGGCTTCCAGCTTATCCAGCACCAGGGTACCGCCCTCGGCGGCGGCGATCATGCCTTCGTCCTCCGACACCGGAATGAACGCACCGGACAGGCCGCCCACATGGTTGGAAGCCATGACACCGCCCTTTTTCACGGCATCGTTCAGCAGCGCCAGCGCCGCCGTAGTGCCGTGGGTGCCGCAGACCTCCAGGCCCATTTCCTCCAGGATCCGGGCCACGCTGTCTCCCACCGCCGGTGTGGGTGCCAGGCTCAAGTCCACAATGCCGAAGGGAACCCCCAGACGGCGGGATGCCTCCTGGCCCACCAGCTGGCCCATCCGGGTAATCTGGAACGCAGTCTTTTTGATGGTCTCCGCCACCACGTCAAAGGGCTGGCCCTTGACGCTCTGCAAAGCGTGGTAGACAACGCCGGGGCCGGAAACGCCCACGTTCAGCACGCACTCCGGCTCGCCCACGCCGTGGAAAGCACCCGCCATGAAGGGGTTGTCCTCCACCGCATTGGCAAACACCACCACCTTGGCGCAGCCCAAGCCGTCGTTGTCCGCCGTAATCTCGGCCGTCTGCTTGATAATGCGGCCCATCTCTGCCACGGCATCCATGTTGATACCCGCCTTGGTGGAGCCGACGTTGACACTGGCGCAGACCCGCTCCGTGGCCTTCATAGCCTCCGGGATGGAGCGGATCAGCTTCCAGTCGCTGTCGGTGCAGCCTTTCTGCACCAGAGCGGAAAAGCCGCCGATGAAGTTCACGCCGCAGGCAGCCGCCGCTGCATCCAGCGTCCGGGCAATGTCCACATAGCTGTCGGTCTGGCAGGCCGCCGCCACCAGGGCGATGGGGGTGACGGAGATCCGCTTGTTCACAATGGGAATGCCAAATTCCTTCTCAATATCCTCCCCGATGCGCACCAGATCCTTGGCCCGGGTGGTGATTTTCCGATAGATTTTCTCGCAGCAGACCTGCAAATCCGGGTCGCAGCAGTCCAGCAGGCTGATGCCCATGGTGATGGTGCGGATATCCAGATGCCGCTTGTCGATCATGTCCTGGGTTGCCAGGATGTCCTTTTGATTCAGCATACTTCCCCCTCAGATGCGATGCATGGCTTCAAAAATGTCCTCCCGCTGGACCCGGATGGACAGGCCCATGTCCTTGCCCAGCTGCTCCATTTTGCTCACCAGCAGGGCCAGCGGCAGGGTGCACTGGTCCACCTGGGTGACCATCATCATGGTGAAATACCCCTGCATAACGGTCTGGCTGATGTCCAGCACATTCACGTTGTACTCTGCCAGCGCCGTGCAGACGCCGGCCATAATGCCCACCCGGTCCTTACCGACCACGGTTACAATCGCTTTCATTCCCGTTTTCCTCCCCGTTACACTTCGTAGTCTGCCGCCACCCGGCTGTCCAGCAGGTGGAAGAAGTGGGTTTTGGCCTCCTGGTGCAGGGGATGGACAGCGTACTCGTCCAGCGCCTGCTTGCTTTCAAATTCGGAATACAGGGCATAGTCCATGCCGTTGTAGGCCTGGCGAATTTCCATTTTCAGCAGACCCGGGATCCGGCCCACCAGCGGCTCCAGAACGGATGCAATCAGCGCCACCGCCTGGGTCTTGTCCACGCCCTCCCGGAAGGTATACAGTACAATGTGCTTGACCATAATGGTTCCTCCAATCAAAAGTTCCTGAAATCTCCATGAAAAAACCGGGGCTGTGCCCAGTCCCGGTTTTTTGTGGTTATCTTACTCGGCGTCCTCGCCGTCCTCCAGCAGGGCACGGATGGACAGGGAGATACGCTTGTTCTCGGCATCCACGTCGGTGATCTTCACCTTCACGTCCTGACCCTCGGACAGAACATCCTCGGGCTTGCCGATGCGGCGGTCCGCAATCTGGGAAATGTGGATCAGGCCGTCCACGCCGGGCAGGATCTCAGCGAAAGCGCCGAAGGTCATCAGCTTAACGACCTTAGCGTCCACCACGTCGCCCACAGCGTAGTTGGACATGAACTGGTTCCAGGGGTTCATCTCGGCAGTCTTGTAGCCCAGAGAAATCTTGTGCTTCTCGGGGTCGAAGGAGATGACGTACACGTCGATCTCGTCGCCAACCTTCACCACGTCTGCGGGGGTCTTGATCCGGTTCCAGCTCAGCTCGGACACGTGCACCATACCGTCCACGCCGCCGATGTCCACGAAAGCGCCGTAGGAAGTCAGGGACTTCACAACGCCGTGGTACTGCTTGCCGTTCTCGATCTCAGCCCAGATCTTCTCCTGAGCAGCCTTGCGGGCCTCGGAGCTAACGGCACGGATGGAGCCGATAACACGACGGCGGGCACGGTTGACCTCGGTGATCTTCATCTGGACAGTCTTGCCCACCATGCCGGCCATGTCGCCGCCCTTGGCGATGCCGGACTGGGAAGCTGGGATGAACACACGGATGCCCTTGACATTGGCCACCAGGCCGCCCTTGTTCTCCTCGGTGATGGTGCCTTCCACGGTGGTCTTGTCCTCCACCCAGGCAGCCATGTCGTCCCAAACCTTCAGGCCGTCCAGCTTCTTCTTGGACAGCTGCACGGTGCCCTCCTGGTCGTTGACACGAACCACGAAGACCTCGATTTCGTCGCCAACCTTCAGGATATCCTCAGGCTTCACGGAAGGATCGTTGCTGACTTCATCATAGGGGATGTAGCCGGCGTGCTTGGTGCCCAGGTCCACCTGGACTTCGGTGTTACCGATGCCGGTAACGGTGCCAACGACCTTATCTCCTGTATTTAAAGTCTTGATGGACTGCTCGAGAAGTTCAGCGAAGCTCTCCTCCTGCACAGTCTCAACATTGGTAATTTCGCTCATAGTCTTATTGACCTCCTTTATAATCCACGCCGGTGTGGACGCACCGGCCGTGATTCCAACATCGCTGACACTGCGAAAATCCTCCGGGACCAGCTCCGAGGCATTGTCCACCAAAAAGACCTTGCCGCAGTGTTCTCGGCAAATCATGGCGAGCCGGCCTGTGTTGGAACTACTGGGGTCTCCTACAACGACCATTGCCTGACAGACTTCACTTAAGGATGCTGCTTCGCTTTGCCTATACTCAGTTGCTCTACATATTGTATCAAAAAACTTCAAGTTAGTAAACTGTTTTTTTGCAAAATCAACGCACGATTTCCACAAAGATTCTGTTAAAGTTGTCTGAGAAACCATGCAAATTGCCGAATCGCAGGGATTGTCCTGGGTGGAGGCCCAGTTTTGCAGGGCTTCCAGGCTCTCGAACACCTGGCAGCGGCTGCACCAGCCGGCGATGCCCTCCACCTCGGGGTGAGACGGCGTGCCGATGATGACGGGCAGCGCCCCTTCCTCCTCCGCCCGGCTCACCAGGCCGTGGATCCGCTTGACGAAGGGGCAGGTAGCATCGATGATCTCCACGCCCCGCTGTTCCAGCTGCTCGTACACCTTCCGGGCCACGCCGTGGGAGCGGATGATCACCGTCTGCCCCGGCTTTGCCTCCTCCGGCGAAGCGATGACCTCCACGCCCAGAGTGCGGAATTTGTCCACCACATGGCGGTTGTGGATGATGGGCCCCAGAGTGACCACCTGCTTGCCGGCTTTCGCCGTCTTCTCCACCAGCTCCACCGCCCGGCTGACCCCGAAGCAGAATCCGGCGCTTTTGGCTACCTTAACGCTCATACGCCCACCTTCTGCCGGACAATGTCCCGGATGGTGGAGACCACCTGCTCCAAGGTCATGTCGCTGGTGTCCACCTTGATGCTGTCCCGGGTCATTTTCAGGGGCGCCACCTGGCGGTGGGTGTCCTGGTAGTCCCGCTGCTGGATTTCCTTGAGCACCGTCTCATAGTTTGCCTTCTGGCCCTTGGCTTTCAGCTCCTCGGTGCGGCGCTGGGCACGGACCTCCGGGGAGGCCGTCAGGAAAATTTTCACCGTGGCCTTTGGCAGCACCACCGAGCCGATGTCCCGGCCGTCCATGATCACATCGTACTCCTGGGCCACATCCCGCTGCATGTCCAGCAGCATTTCCCGGACGATGGCGTGGGCAGAGATGATGCTGGCCTTCTGGCCGATCTCCTGGGTGCGGATGTCGTCGGTGACGTCCATGCCGTTCATCAACATGTGCTGCAAGCCCTCTTCATCGTAAAAAAGGCCCACCGTCAGCTCGTCAATGTAGCGCTGGATGCCGTCGATGTCCTTGGGTGCCACGCCCCACAGGTCGAAAAAGTAGGCAACGGTGCGGTAAATCGCCCCGGTGTCCACATAGTGATACCCCAGCTCCGCCGCCAGCTTCCGGGCAATGGTGGATTTTCCGGCCCCGGCGGGGCCGTCAATGGCAATGGAAATATGTTTGGCCATGTTATCTCCCTCTTTCTGATTCCTTATGACAAGTTTCAAACGGCAAAAGGCGCTCAGTCCTTACCCTGCCGCAGCTGCGCCAAGGTCGCCGCTTCTTTTTCCAGTACCTGGGAGGCCGTCAGGCCCAGCTTGGCCCCGGCTTCCTCCGCCGTCAGGGGCTTGCCCCCGTCCAGGCCGAAGCGCAGGCTCAGCAGCTTGGCATCTGCCTCGCTCAGGCCGGACAGCAGGTCGCCGATACGCTGGCGCATCTGGAACAGGGCCGTGTCCTCCACCGCCTGTTCCTGCTCCTCCGGCGCATCCTCCTGGGGGCTTTGCACCCGGGCCAGCTGCTGGGCCTCCGCCAGCATCTGCCGGACGGTGGCCGCCTCCTCCACATTCATGTGCAGCTCCAGGGCGATTTCCTCCAAGGTGGGATTCCGGCCCAAATCCGACAGCAGGCGGCTGTCCACCTGGCGGTAGTCTTCCAGCGCCTGGCGCATTTTCTGCCCTACGCCGTTGGCGCCCGCCTGCATGGTCACGGCCCGGGCCAGATAGAACCGAATCCAGCGGTCCCGGTAGGCGGCATAGTCACCGCCGTGGTAGCTGCACACCGCCTGCCACAGCCCCAAGCTGCCCTCCTGGATCAAATCCAGCAGCAGCACGCCGTAGCCCACGTGTTCCTGGGCCAGCTGGATCACCCGGCTCAGGCCCAGATTGGTCAGGGCCTGCTGGGCCCGGGAATCCCCCTGGCCGCTGCGCTGGGCCAGCTGCACCTCGTCCCCAAAGGCCGGGGTCTGGGCCACTTCCTCTAAGTACAGCCGCAGCGGGTCCGTCTCCTCCAAATCCTCCGGGCGCAGGCCGTTGGACACCAGCTCCTGCTCCCGGCGCAGACGCACCGCTGCTTCCCCGATGCCGCCGGGTCTGGGCAGGTCTGAGATATCCAGCACCATTGCCCCAGTCTCCAGGTCCTGCAGGGCCTCTTCCAGCTCCTGCTCCCCCTCTGCCAGGGCCAGCACCCGGGCCGCAGAGACCACGTCGCCCATTTGCAGCCCCCGGCGATAGCCCTCCCAGGGGCTGATGTCGAAGGCGAACTCCAAATCATTCATTGAGAAATTCCTCCAATCCCAGGCTGGCTCCGCTTTTTTGCAAAACGCCGATGGCCTGGTTTTCGATTTGCCGCACCCGCTCCTTGGAGATGCCCAGCAGCCTGCCGATTTCCTCCAGGGAGTAGCAGGTGCCGTCCTCCATGCCGAAGCGCAGCCGCAGCACCCGCTGCTGCCGTGCATTCAGGGTGGACAGCAGCCGGTCCATGGTCTGTTCCAGCTCCTGGCGCACCAGCTCCTGGTAGGGCTGGGGTGCCTGGGCATCTTCCAGCAGGGTCCCCAGGGTGCTGTCGGCTTCCTCCCCGGCGGGCACATCCAGGGAGCACACGTCCGGGGTCAGCTGCATCAGCTGGCGGACCTTGTCCTCGGGGATGCCGCTGCGCTGGGCGATCTGGTCCAGGGTCGGCTCTTGGCCCAGTTCCTGGGTAAGGGCCTTGCGCACCGATTCCACCTTGCGCATCCGCTCTGCGGTATGCAGCGGCACCCGGATCGGCCCTGCGTGGTTCAGCAGGCACCGGGTCACCCCCTGGCGGATCCACTTGGTGGCGTAGGTGGAAAAGCGGTTGTCCATGGTATAGTCAAATTTTCTTGCCGCCGCCAGCAGGCCGATGCTCCCCTCCTGGATCAGATCCAGCAGGGCCACGCCCCGTCCGGCATACTCCCGGGCGATGGACACCACCAGCCGCAGATTGGAATTGACCATCTGCCGGATGGCCTCCTCGTCCCCGGCGGCGCACCGCTGGGCCAGCTCCCGCTCCTGCTGAGGGGTGAGCCGGGGATAGCGGCGGATCTCGCTTAAGAATTGGCGCACGTCCTCCTCCCCGGTGCTCAGGGGGACGGCGGTCTGCCCATCATCTTGCTGTGTCATGGCTTAAATCCTTTGCTTTTCAACAGGTTTTCCCGGAGGGCCATCAGGTCCTCTTTTGTTTTGGCGCTGCCCGCCTGATATTCCCGGCAGATGGTTTGTATGCAGTCTTCCAGAGCCTGCTCGCTTACCGGGCCGGACTGGCGCTGGACGATGCCCGCAATGTGGGACATCTGCTCCGGGTCTAAGTCCGTCAGGGTGGCAACGCTCACTTCCTGCCCCTGGCTGTGGCGCTGGCGCAGCTGGTCAAACACCTGCCCCAGCAGCTCCGAGGAAAACATTTCCCTGCTCAGCGCCCCGGTTTTGTCCAGCAGGGCCGGCTCCCGCAGGCACTGGCTCAGCACCATTTCCTCCGCCACGGCGGAGCGGACATTGTCATAGCGGATGCTCCGGCTTTTGGGCTGCAAATTCTTCACCGGGGACAAGTCCACCTTCTCCTGCTTCTTTTTCTGCTGGTAGAGCCGCCGCTTGTAGGCCCGCTCCACCTCCATG
>X4_Red_Fox__coassemble_74_pt1 | contig 21032 bp, 15 predicted proteins | sample X4_Red_Fox__metabat2_low_PE_004 | metagenome-assembled genome bin X4_Red_Fox
GGGTTTTGGGGGCGGTGGAACCCGGTAGGTGCAGAGGGAAACCCACGTGGTCGGCAGGGGCGTGCCCCCGCCCTACGAAAGGTATGCCCCTTTTGCCAAAGCTACTGAGCCGTAACGAACCGGGTGACCCCCAGCGGTGGTGGTCTACCACCAGGATAACAGGCTCGAATTGTCAGCGGCCACTGGCCGCCCGGGTGAACCCCAATGGCGTGGGTTTATCGCCAGGGTAACAGGCTCATAATCGACAGCGGCGGCACGCCGCCCGCATTTAGAATCGTTTCTTTCCGCTTTGTGCGGTTTGGAAAATATGAAAGAGGTGTTTGTTATGAAAAAAATCAAAAATCTCTCGGAAGGCGACTTTTTGAAGGTGCTGTTCGGCCTGTTCGCTGTGGCCTTTCTGGTGGCAGCGGTGTGTATGCCGGATCGGGGGAGCATGTTCTCCGGGCTGTGGCAGATCCTCAGCCAGCCCAGCAAAATCTCTACCAACTATTTCGCCCTGGGTGGCTATGCTGCCACTTTCCTGAATATGGGTCTGGTGTGCGCCATCTGCCTGGGCCTGTTCCTGGTGTTCCGGGGCACGCCTAACAATGTGTCCACCCTGGCGGTGATCCTCACCCTGGGCTTCGCCTCCTGGGGTATCAACATTCTGAACATCTGGCCCAGCATCTTCGGTGTCATGCTCTACGGCCTGGTGAAGAAGGAGAAAATGGGCTCCCAGGTGAACGCCATGCTGTTCTCCACCGGCATCGCTCCGCTGATCACCGACCTGATGATCCGCTACCCCCATGCCGAGGTGGTGGGCTTCAACCTGGTGGGCATCGGCCTGGCGCTGCTGATTGGCTTCGCCATCGGCTTCTTCCTGCCGGCGGGCCTGGCCAACTCCCCCAAGGTCCACAAGGGCTTTGACCTGTACAGCGCCGCCTTCCCCATCGGCATGACGGCCTTCTTCCTCAATGCCACCCTGTTCAAGACCCTGGGCGTGGCTCTGCCCGCCGCCCCGGATGCCGCCACCTTGCAGGTTGCCTCCCAGATGACGGTGAACATTTTCTGCTGCGCCCTGTTCGGGCTGTGCATCGTGGGCGCCTTCGCCCTGGGCTGCCGCCCCAAGGACTACTGGCAGCTGCTGACGGACCCGGCGCTGGTGACCAACTTCTCCTCTACTTACGGCAACGCCGTCTTCCTGATGAATGTGGGCGTGTTCGGCCTGTTCATTCTGGGCTACTACAACCTGATCGGTGCCAGCTTCAACGGCGTGACCTTCGGCATCATCTTCTGCATGCTGGCCACCTGCAACTCCGGCTCTCACCCCGGCAACGTCTGGCCCATTATGCTGGGCTACCTGCTGGCCTCTCTGGTCTGCGGCTGGCTGTCCAGCCTGGCCGGCGGCACCTTTGCCATGGCCCTGAATGCTCAGGCCATCTGCGTGGGCCTGTGCTACGCCAACGGCCTCAGCCCCATTGCGGATAAGTACGGCTGGAAATTCGGCCTGCTGGCCGGTGTGATGCACTATCTGCTGGTGACCTCCGTGCCCAACCTCCACGGCGGCTTCTGCCTGTACAACGGCGGCTTCACCGCAGCCCTCGTCTGCATCATCCTGGTGCCGGAGCTGGAACGCTTCGCCAAAACCAAGGACGAGCGGAAGGCCCTGAAAGCAAAGTAAAGTTTCTCCCCTCCCGGCTTCCCGGGAGGGGATTTTTGCCCCTCTTGCATTTGCCTGAGCCTTTGTTTATAATGGTCTAAAAAATTCCACAGGAGGATTTTTTATGCAATTGCGTTCCCAAAAAGTCCGGGCGCTGGCCCCGGAAAATGACCCGCTGAAAATCGGCATGGGCTGGACCCCAGCGGATTTGGATAAGCCCCAGATTTTCGTAGAGAGCAGCTTCGGCGACAGCCACCCCGGCAGCGCCCACCTGGACCGGCTGGTAAACCGGGCTGTGGAAGCGGTGAACTGCCACGGCGGCAAGGCCGCCCGGTACTTTACCACCGACATGTGCGACGGCATCGCCCAGGGCCACGACGGCATCAACTACTCCCTGCCCCACCGGGATGCCATGGTCAACCTCATCGAAGCCCAGGCCAACGCCAGCGTCTATGACGGCGGCATCTTCCTGGCCAGCTGCGACAAGTCCCTGCCTGCCATGCTGATGAGCATTGGGCGGCTGAAGGATATGAGCGCCATTGTGGTCACCGGCGGTGTTATGGAGGCCCATGTCCTGCCGGAGGGCCTGGTTCCCCAGGACCCGGCCTGCGCCGTCAACAAGCTGCTTACCCTGGAGCAGATCGGCAAGCTGGATGCCTGGGAGAAAACCGGCTCTCTCCGGCGGCAGCAGCTGGACTACTACAAGCAGCACGCCTGCCCCAGCTGCGGCGCCTGCTCCTTCATGGGCACCGCCTCCACCATGCAGATCATGGCCGAGGCCCTGGGGCTGATGCTCCCCGGCACGGCCCTGATGCCCGCCACCGCCCCGGAGCTGGCCCAGGCGGCTTCCGATGCCGCTGTGCAGCTGATGGAGCTGGTACGCCAGGGCATCCGGGCCAGGGACATTGTCACCGAAAAGAGCTTTGAAAACGCCATTTTGGTTCACGCCGCCATCTCCGGCTCCACCAACGCCGCCATGCACATTCCCGCCATTGCCCACGAATTCGGCATTGAGCTGGATGCCCAGACCTTTGACCGGATGCACCGGGGTGCCCACTACCTGCTGAACATCCGCCCCTCCGGGGACTGGCCCGCCCAGTATTTCTACTACGCCGGCGGCGTACCCCGGGTGATGGAGGAAATCAAGTCCATGCTCCATCTGGATGTGATGACCGTCACCGGCAAAACCCTGGGAGAAAACCTGGAAGAGCTGAAGCGCAGCGGCTTCTATGACCACTGCGACCAGCTTCTGCGCAGCCACGCCCAGGCTCTGGGCATGGATATCTGCCGGGAGGACATCATCCGCAGCTTTGACAACGCCAAGGGCACCGACGGCAGCATTGCCATCCTCACCGGCAATCTGGCCCCGGAGGGGTGCGTCATCAAGCACACCGCCTGCCCTAAGAGCATGTTCCAGGTCACCCTCACCGCCAGACCCTTTGACAGCGAGGAGCGCTGCATTCAGGCTGTGCTCTCCGGCCAGGTCCATCCCGGCGATGCCGTCTTCATCCGCTACGAAGGCCCCCGGGGCAGCGGCATGCCGGAGATGTTCTACACCGGCGAAGCCATCTGCGCCGACCCGAAGCTTGCCGCCAGCGTGGCCCTCATCACCGACGGCCGCTTCTCCGGGGCCAGCCGTGGCCCGGTGATCGGCCACGTCAGCCCGGAAGCCGCCGCCGGCGGCCCCATCGCCCTGGTAGAGGACGGCGACCTGGTGCGCATCGACATCCCCGGCCGCAGGCTGGATCTGGTAGGCATCCAGGGCCAGGAAAAGTCCCAGCAGGAAATGGCCCAAATCCTGGCCCAGCGAAAAGCCCGCTGGACCCCCAAGCCCCCCAAATACACCACCGGCCTGCTAAAGCTCTACGCCCAGCACGCCGTCAGCCCCATGAAAGGCGCTTATATGGGGTGAGGAAAAACAATCCCGGAAGTTTCAACACTTCCGGGATTGTTTTCTACATCTGATTCCGTAAATAATTCTTTCTGATTTTTCCGCCCTGCATCACCAGAGAAATATTTTCTTCTTTCCGCAGCAGAGAAATATTTTCCAGAGGATTGCCCTTGACCAGCAGAATATCGGCCAGCTTTCCCGGCTCCAGTGTTCCCAAGTCCTCCCGCATCAGCACCTGCGCTGCCGTGCCGGTAGCTGCCTGCAAAACAGCCATTGGCGACATTCCCAGCTGGGTCAGCAGCTCCAGTTCCATGGCATTGTCCGGCCCAGGGAAAAAATCTGTGCCCACGCCGATTTTCACCTTGTTTTTCACCGCCAGCTCCCAGGTTCTGCAATGGGCTTCGTAGGCCTCCGTAATTTTCCGGGCAACCACAGGGGCCAATTTCTCCCGCATGTCAAACTGGACTTTGGCCAGGGCGAACGTGGGAATCACAAACGCATCTGCCGCCAGGATCAAATCCACCGCTTCCTGGTCCAGGAACGTGGCATGTTCAATGGTGCGCACACCGTTCCGGGCCGCCAGCTTGATTCCGCCGTTGCTGACTGCATGGGAAGAAACATAGGTACCAAAATGCTCTGCTTCCTCCACAGCTGCCCGAACCTCTCCGTCGGAGAATTCCACCTTGTTCACCGTCTTACAGTTGCTGTTCACACCGGAGGATGTGGCAATTTTCACAAAATCTGCACCCTGGCTCAAGGTCCGGCGGCATTGCTGACGAACTTCCGCCTCTCCATCTGCGCACAATCCCCAGGTAGTCAGCGTATTTTTGGGCAGACTCGGCGGGAGCAGCATACCTCTGGTAGCGTCTCCGTGACCTCCCGTCTGGAACACGCCCATACCGGCCGATACGATCCGGGGGCTTTCAAACAGCCCTTCCTCCTGGCAGCTGCGGATATACACGCCAATACCACCGCATTCCCGAACAGTGGTAAAGCCGCCGTATAGGGTCTTTTTCAGTTTTGGCAGCGCACGGACGGTTGCCTCGTGAGGGCTCATCATAAAACCATTGCCCAGGCCGCCAATGTGCACATGCAGGTCAATCAAGCCCGGAAGGATGGTACCATCCTCCACCTCCAAAACCTGGGCCTCGGGGTATTTCCCCATCAATTCCTGCTGGGAACCAACCCAAACAATCTTCTCGCCATCGACTGCCACAGCTCCCCGCTCTATAGGCTGGCTGCTCTTGCCGTCGATCACACGTCCCTTCAGAATATACATAGCCGATCCTCACTCACTGTTTTGCCGGCTGGGCCAGCTTGGCCTTACTGGCCTGGCTGGCTTCCCGGCGCATTTTCTCAGCATTTGTTGCATTGCGCAGCTGCGTCACAGCCATCAGCACGATCAGGAACAAACCCGTAACCGTATTTTTCAGATTGGTGTCAAAGTTAATGGCCACCAAGCCCGTTTGCAGGATATTCAGCGACAAAATGCCTGCGAAAATGCCAAATACAATATTCACATGCTTGGAAATGAAGCCTGCCACAAACACGCCCAGCATCGCCTGGAAGGCCGTTGCAATGGTATCCAGGCCATTTTCAATGGACGTACCCGTACCATAGCTCAGCGACAGCAGTGCCGCTACGCCGCCGTAAAGCGCTGCCAGCATAATGGCTACGCTCTGGGTGTGCAGCGTGGAAATACCCGCCGACTCTGCCAGCACCGGGTTACCGCCAACCGCTCTTGCTCTGGCACCATAGACGCTGTAACGCTGCAAGTAATACATCAAACCGCCCATTGCCAGGAAGATCAGCAGATTTGCCGGGAACCGCCCCAGCACCGTATGGGCCGTGCTGATCACCAGCACCTCACTGCCGCCAATCACGCCGCCAATGGATGCCAAAATCAGCGCATAGGCAATGCTGATGACCATGGAGGACATCCGAATCACCCGCATCAGCAGCACCTTGATCACGCCTACCAGCAGGGAGGTGCCCACGCACCCCAGCACCAGCCCGGCCATGCCAATCTTCTGGGACAGCAGACACCCCACAATGGTGGACAGAGAGATTTGTGCGCCGATGGACAAATCCAGATTTCCCGCCGTCATACTAAAGGAAAGGCCCCAGGCGATGATGCAGTTAATGAAGGACTGTGTAACCAGCATGGTGAGCATGGAAAACTTTCCAAACGCAGCCGGCCGCAGCCCCCAGAACAGCAGATACACCACCCCCGGAATCAGCGCAAACATGAACAGTGACATTAGATTCTTTTTTACATTCTTCATGGAAATTTCCCCCAGTCAGCGGAAAGAATTGCGGAACCCCTGTGCCGGGTGTGGGATTCCTGTGAGCTTTACACGGATTTTCTTCCTGCACTTTGGGCCGCCGGCTGCCAATGGCCGGCGGCCCCTTTGGAGGAAGACAGAATGTACTTTCAGCAGTTTACGCAGCGGGGGCGTGTCCATGGCGGGCAATGATGTCCTCCAAGCTGTAGGACTCGGTCAGCTCCACCAGGTCCTCATAGGACGCCTCCGGGTTGTAAGCCTTGATGTATTGCAGGATTTCTTCGCCGGTATAGGCATCGTTATCCCAGATATGGTAGGCCCACTCCACACACTGCTCGTAGGAGGTCAGCTCCACATACTTATTCAGCAGGTAGACCTTCTCATCGGTCAAGGGTGTTCCGTTCATAACATTGGTCAGCAGGATCAGGCCATACATACCACCCAGATGGTGGCCGCCAATGATGCCAGCCTCCTGGCCCTTTTCAAAGTACTCGGTCTGGTTGATGTTGCAGTCGATGGCAAACACCGGGATATCCTTGGTCTTTCCTGCATCCGCCAGGCCATTGACCACACCGGCCAGGCAGGAATGGGTCCGTCCCTGAATAATGATGCCGTCACACTCGGGATAGGTAGCCAGGAAACGGTTGACAATATCCATGCCGCCCGCAGCAGAGCCGGTGAGGGTCAGATCCCGCTCCTGCGCCAGAATCTTAATGCCGTACTCCTGGCAAGCCCGCTCCAGGCCCTTGTTGCGGCGAATGGTGAAGTCCAGGCCATCCGGTGCACCAATCAGGCACAGATTCTTGCAGCCTGCTTCTCCGGCCGCCTTGCCCTGCCAGTAGCCTGCGTATTCCTCATCTTCGTAGAAACTGCCAACGTAATACTTGTAGTTTTCCAGGGTCTTTCGGTCTTCTTCCTTGACACCGGCCCAGTACATGGTCCAGTAAACTCCGGCTTCTTCACAAATCTGGGCCACCTGCATATAGCACATCAGAACCTCGTTGCCAAAAATGATGCAGTCCGCCCCGGAGACAATCAGATTCTGAACCGCAGCCAGCACATCATCGGTGGAAGAACCGGCACGGGTAGCATAAATGGTTTCGAAATTCAAATCCTTCTTCAGCGCCTCAATCTGATCCATAACCGGGCCGTAAGCCGCATTCCACGCACCGGGGTCCATCAGGCCCAGGGTGAACTTTTTCAGTTCCTTCTTTTCTCCAACCTGGCTCTCGCTCAGATTGTCCGCCGTGGACGATGCAGCATCCCCAGTCTCTTTCGGCTGGGCAGGCGCTCCGCCGCAGGCCGCCAGAGACAGGACCAACGACATCGCCAAAATCAGACTCAGTAACTTTTTCATAATTTCCTCCCAAAAAATTTATTTTCCAAAGAGGTCTGCCCCTCCTGTGGATACATGGTTTTCTTTCTAACTCTTCTAAAACTAGATGGCGTTCGCTTTATCCCGCAGGCGGGTCATTCCCACTGCCACCGCAATAAACACCACGCCCTTGACAACATCCTGCACCCGACTGGGCAGTCCCAGCATCACCATGCCGTTGGTCAGCGCCATACAGCCCAGCACACCGAAGAAGACGTTCACGATCTTAGCATCCTTGCCACCAGCCAGCGGCATACCACCCAAAATCATACAAATCATGATGTTGAAATGGAACATGGCGCCTGTGGAGCTTCCTACCGTTCCTGCCCGGATGGAGGACAGCAGCGCAATCACGCCCGCCGTAACGCCGGCAATGAGAAATGCAGAAAACTTCACTTTGCGCACCTGAATGCCGCACTGCTCTGCCGCTACCGGTCCGGCGCTCAGCGCTTTGCAGTACCGTCCATACTTGGTAAAATGGAACACATATGTCACCAAAATCGTCACCGTCAAAATCACAGCCATTTCAAATCCCTGGCCGTTGAGTGCAATCAGGCTCTTGCAGCCCTCCAGATATGCGTTATTTCCCATCAGTGTGGTCAGACTGCCCGAAATCAGGAAATTGACGCACAGGGTCAGAATAAAATCGCTCAGCCCGGTCGTGGCATAAAGAATGCCGTTTAGACATCCCACGGCAGCTCCCACGCCAATGGTGGCAACCACAGTCAGCACCGGGTTCTGCCCGCCAATCATATTGCCCACAATGGCGCTTAAGGCAATGTTGGCCGCCAGAGAAAAATCATGCACACCCTGGGCATAGCAAAAAATCACGCCCAAACCGCCTACAATGTACAAAAAAGACTGCTTCCAAATGGTCTTGACATTAAACCAGTTGAACATCCGCCCCTTGGTGGCAATTCCAAATACCAGCACAATGGACAGAAAGCCCAGCAGTGGAAAAAAGTCCACAAATTTGGTCAGCCAATAGCCCTTGTAATGTCCGGGCTTCTCCAGTGTCCGGGCCGATTGTGTTTTGCTCTGCATACTCTGCCCTCCTCAAATCATGTACTGAATAACGGTCTGTTCCTTCACCTCCGGGCTGCGATCCACCCGGTGGGTGATGATGCCGTCCTTCATAATCAGGATGGTGTCGCTCATGCCAATCAGCTCCGGCAGCTCTTCCGAAATCATAATCATGGCCCGTCCCTCTTTTTTCAGTTCCTCCATCAGCCGGTAAATGGCCTCTTTCACGCCGATGTCGATACCTCTTGTGGGGCAGTCCATAATCAAGATGTGGGAGTCATTGCCCAGCCATTTGCCCAGAACCACCTTCTGCTTATTTCCGCCGCTGAGCTTGGTACACAAATCTCCCAGGCCCCGCATTTTGATAGACAGCTTTTTCGCCCAGGTATCCGCCAGCGCCTGTTCCTCCTTCGCCAGGATAAAGCCCTTTTTCCGAATGCGGTCCAGGCTGGGCAGGGCAATGTTATCTGCAATACTAAAGCGCAGCAGCAGTGCCTCGGTATCCCGATTCTTGGACATATAGCCCACCGAATTGCGAATGGCATCCTTTGGTGACATAATTTTTTGTCCGGATTTTGTCACCACCACCTGACCTGCATCCTTCTTCTCGATTCCAAACAGCAGCCGTCCCAGCTCGTGCATACCGCTTTCCGCCAGACCGCCAATGCCCAAAATCTCCCCTTCATGGAGCTGAAAGCTTACATCGTTCACACCGATGCTGGACAAATTGCGCACGTCCAGCACCACCTTCTCCCGCTGGTAATCCGGGCCTTCGTCAATGCGGTAAAAATGGGACCCGATTTCCCGCCCGACCATAAGCTCCTTCATAGTTTTCAGGTCCATTTCCTCTTTTTCCAGGGTTTTGATAAACCGTCCATCCCGCATCACCGTCACGCTGTCACAGACAGAAACCAGTTCCTCCATATCATGGGTAATAAACATCACGCTGCCGCCACGATCCCGAACAGCCCGCATATTCTGATACAGAATGTTCCGTCCATGGGTGGTTAGCGCATTGGATGTCTCATCAATGATCAGCAGCTTGGGGTTAGAATACATGGCCTTGGCGATTTCCACTAGTTTTCGGTCTTCCAGATTCAGTGTCCCGGCAATGGCCGCCGGATCAATGTGCTCACCGCCAATCTTGTCCAGAATTGTCCGGGCCTCCTGATTCATCCGCCCATAATCCAGCATACCGCAGCGAGAAAACTGAGTCTCCTTATTCAAGAAGATGTTCGCCGCCACGGTAATGCCCGCAATTGTGCCAATCTCCTGCACAATCAGCGACACACCGGACTGTGCTGCCATCTCTGTATTGGTCGGTGCATAGGGCTGACCATCTAAATACAGCTGCCCGGAATCTGGCCGGTGCAATCCCACCACCACTGCGGAGAACGTGCTCTTACCAGAGCCGTTTTCGCCAATCAGGCCCCGGATTTCTCCCGGTCGAATCTCCATGGAGAAATCCGCCACGGCGTGGGTCGGGCCAAAGGATTTGTTAATCAAATCCGCTTTTAACAGAACTTCCATTGCTGCCCCTCCTGCTCTGCGTTCGTGTATCCATTGATTTTCTGTAACAGCCTTGCTAACCCGTTTTACCGGGAAATGGAACGTAGAAATTTTCAAACCCTCCTGAGAGGTTTTGATAATGGCATGCCCGCCAGCGCCAGCACGGCAGCCCTGGTTTCGTGCTCTCCCGCTTCCATGCCCCGCCATGCTTCACAGCGGAATGGCTTTCTTTACGGCCTTTGCAAATATACTATACCACTAATATATTAGAATATCAATTTGGTATTTTACGCAAATTATTCCAGTTTCTTTTGTATCTTTCGCCAAATGCAGCTGTCTTTCCCCAAAATTCCCGCCCTAAGATATGGCCCTTTCCGAAAAAATGCAGGCTGCCAAAGCAGCCTGCATAGTTGTCCTTATTATTTGAAGTATTGGGGATAACGGCTGATTAACTCCTCCTTCTCCACCGTATAGTTGCGCAGATGTGACCGCATTAACCCAACGGCCTCCTGCGCATCCCGCTTCAATACTGCTGCCAAAATTGCCCGGTGAGCGCTGACCGTCTTCACCTCTTTCACTGTCTGATAGGACAGCCGGCGAACCCGGTCAAAATGAATGGTAATTGTCCCCATCAAGCTATGTACATGGGGCATATTTGCCGCAAGGAACAGCTGCCTGTGAAACTCGTTGTCCAGCTCCATCAGCTTCGCAGGAGAGCGATTCTCCAGATAGAATTCCTGAAGCTTCAGATTCTCCTCCAGCGGTTCCAGAACCTGCGGCGAAGCCAGCTGGCAGCACCGCTCTACAACAGCGCATTCCAGCACTTCCCGCATGAAATAAGCTTCCTCCATAATATCATAGTCGATTGGCGCAATTATGCTCCCCCGCTGGGGATACACTTGAACGATATCTACCTTTGCCAGCTCCAGCAGCGCTTCCCGTACCGGCGTTCTGGACAGATGCAGCTGCGCAGCAATTTCCTGGTCATTGACCCTGCTCATAGGTTCTAATTCCAGGCTGATAATATTTTCTTTAATGACCCGCAGCGCATAATCCCTTCCGCTCTCCCGGGGCAGACGTTCTGTAACAAGCATATTTTTTCTCCTTCCGAATCTGTGGCATTCCACACAATTGGCAAACTGTAGCGTACTACATTAAGTATACTATAATTATTCCAAAAATCTACCCAAAATTTCCCATAAAGTCTCTTTGGTATTTTCGTGGAAAGCGTTCATTTCCCAAGAAGTACTCCGATGCACCGCCGCCAAGGCAGGACAGTCTGCACACTTGTGCCGTGGCATTCAGGAAGCTCCCGGCAGGGATTCAGATGATTCCTGACACCTCTGCCGGAAATTCCCATTTTCTGACGGTGCTGTATGGATATTCGCCGGGGCAATTCTGGCCTGTCCCTTTTATTTCCCGGAAAAAGGACGGGCAAGGGCGAATACAGTAGCAGTGGAGGTGATGGGTATGCTGACAGCCACTTGGCTGATGATGACCACCCTGCTGTATTCCCTGCAACTAAACCCCGGCTCCTTCCCCCGGCCCCTCTCCGCCCAGGAGGAGCAGCACTACCTAGCCCTGGCCCAAACCGGCGACCTAGAGGCAAGAAACGTGCTCATCGAACACAACCTGCGCTTGGTTGCACATATTATGAAGAACGGTTGATGCACACAGGAACTTTCTGTGGAGGACAACTGGCGAAATGATGTCCCCATACTATGGAAAAAGCGTTAAAATCCGATGGAATGCGGTGCTGGTATGATGAACGGACAGAAAAGCCCGGTTTGCTTTGAACGGCAGACCAGTACAACAAAATCATCAACCAGCAGGCAATGCCCAGTCCTTTCTAGTTCTATAACAAAAAAGTTGGGGGCAGGTGGTGAACCTGTCCCCAGCTTTTCGTATAGGATCAAACGATTTGCCTTTTGGAAGTTGAACGGATGGAAGAATTGCTGTATTGATATAGACCCCTTCGTGTAGCCTCGAAATTTTTGTTATTTCGAGTGTCTACTCTATGGGGAGCATATCAATAATCACAACAGGCTTCTTACGCTTTTATAACATGATCATGAATGGAAAATGCCCGCAGATCCTTTTTCTGGGTCCGGTCAAGCAGTTTGGAATTCCCCCGCTGCGGAGAAAAAATGGCAATCATTTGGAAGGGAATATCAGAACTTTCTCGGCAGGATTTGAGACAGCTTTCTAGGATGCAGCAAAAGGGAACATACAAGTTTATTGCATGGATGCAACAAACTTGACGGCGTAAAATCGTTGTGCTATGATAGCCAGGAAAGGCGGTGTCGAGACGCAGGCACCGGGCACATTCTGCAAAATATCGTGTATTTTGAACTGCTTCGCCGGGGCTATGATGTGGCCGCCGGAAAAATCACCCCCAAAAGCGGTTTGCAGCAGGAACAGGACGGAATCCGGATTGTGAATGTGATGGATAATTTACTGGAGTAGAGAAAGGAGAACCCCGTGGAAAGCTTTGTAATCAGTGTATCCCTTGGAACCGGGTGCTACCGGCATATTCAGATCAGCACCAATGCCACATTGCATAAACTCCATCAGGAAATTCTGAAAGCCTTTGAATTTGAGGATGACCATGAACATGCTTTCTTTATGGACAACCGTATGTGGAGTCCTGCGGATGCGTATTTTTCTTCCAAAACGGGGGCCAAGGGTCGCCTGACGAAGAAATACACGCTGAAAAAACTGCATTTGACGAAAGGGCAGAAGTTCAAATATGTCTTTGACTTTGGTGATGAATGGGAGTTTCAGTGTAAGGTGCTGCGGGAATTGGAGGAGGACACGAACCTGCCTCTGGTGATCCGAAGGGTGGGGGAATCGCCGGAACAGTACCCGCAGTGGGAAGAATACGAAGACGAGGATGCAGACGATATTCCCGATCCGCTCACACCGGAGGAAATGGAAGCGCTGTATGCGCAGCTTCCGCTCACGCATGAGGAAATCAACTGCATCCATCTCTACATGAACGCTGCGGCGAACCTATATGGGTTGCTCTCTCTGGATAAATTATACGAGCTTTACAACAGCCAGAACAAAAAAGTGGATGCGCTGTCTTTTCTCATTGTGGTAGGTATGATAGACCAGGATGAAGGCAACAACTTTATCGTCACCATGTGGACAGACAATCCCGATGCAACAGTGGAAGAATCCATGAAAAACTGCGAAATCGTTTCGGATTATCTATTTGTGGAAGACCCGGAGAAGAGCATCCGGGAACTGCGCCGTGCCCAGAAGGGGAAACCGCTGAAAATTCTCCCCAAAGCGGAGTTCCTGCTATTTGCGGACAGTACCTACTTCCCGGAAACGCCCCAGCGCAGTGCGATGATACGATACCTTCGCAAACTCTCATCCTCCCTGCCGGCAAGTGCGGAAGATTATTGCGGCTGCATTCAGAGTGTCATCGTCATTGGCGCACCGCTTCAGGAAATTCTGAATCTTTTGGAAGCGGAGGGCCTGACAGCCCATAAGAATTGGGACTTGGAAGAATTCGCCTCGTTGTATCAGGATCTGAACAACCACACCCACATGCACGCCAACCGAGGCAATACACCCTACGAGCTGTTTACCCAGTCATCCCGGGGCTTGCAGCTTCGGCAGCGGCTTGCACCGCCTGAAAATCAACTGCCTTTCTTAGAGGAACCGCCCCTGAAGCCCAAGCTGACCATTGTCGGCGCTCCCTCCCGCAATGGCCCCTGCCCCTGCGGCAGCGGCAGAAAATATAAGAACTGCTGTGGGAAAGAAACGAAATAAGGGGATAGAATATGGCAGAACTAGAAATTATGCGGCAGAAAAAACCCAAACCCCTTCCCACAGTCGCAGGAGAGCGGATTGGACTGACTGTCAAGCTCCGGGAAGGACAGTACGGAATCTATCAGGCAGTCTACTATTCTGCGGAGGCCCAATGATTTGTACTGGATCATCTACAGGAGATATTGCAGGATCAATCATAAAGAATCTGGGGATTCCGATGGAGAAAAATTGGTTATACATTTGACGAAGAAGGGTTGATGCAGGCAGGAACTTTCTATGGAGGATAACTGGGGAAATAATGTCTGCGCACTGTGGAAAAACCGTTAAAATACAATGGAATGCGGTGCTGGTATGATGAATGGACAAGAAAAGCCCGGTTTGCTTTGAACGGCAGACCGGGCTTCATTTTATTTTTGCAAAAAAGACTAAATTGAGTTGACGAATGACAAAGAGATACGTACAATAAATTCAGAATGATAAAATGGGGTGTTTTTATGTGCGTGTACAACTATCCGGAAATATACGCAAAACTGCTGACACCAGAAATCCGGCGGCGGCCGTTATACCGCTTATACTTGGAACAGGGAGATAGATTGATATGATTACAGGCGAACTGAAAAACAGAATTGACGGACTGTGGGATATTTTTGCCGCAGGCGGATTGGTGAACCCTCTGGATGTGATTGAGCAGATCACCTACCTGATGTTCATTCACGATCTGGATACCACCGACAATCTTCGGGCAAAAGAAAGCGCCATGCTGGGCCTGCCCTTTCAGAGCATCTTTGCAGACGAAGTGGAAATCGGCGAGCGGAAGATCGACGGCAGACAGCTGAAATGGTCTGTGTTCCATGACCTTGATGCCGGCAGGATGTACGCCATTATGCAGGAGTGGGTGTTCCCCTTCATCAAGAATCTGGGCGGCGGCAAGGACAGTGCTTATTCCAAATACATGGGCGATGCCATTTTCAAGCTGCCCACTCCCCTGCTGTTGAGCAAGGTGGTGGACTGCTTAGATCAGATTTATGACCAAATGGAGAAGGTGAAGGACAGCGATATCCGTGGCGATGTCTATGAATATCTGCTTTCCAAAATCGCCCAGTCTGGTCTGAACGGTCAGTTCCGCACACCCCGGCATATCATCAAGATGATGGTGGAGCTGATGCAGCCCAAGCCCGATTTTACCATCTGCGACCCTGCCTGCGGCACAGCCGGTTTCCTGGTGGCATCGGAAGAATATTTGATGGCCAACCACAAGCAGGAGATTTTCTTCGACCGGCGGAAGAAGGATCATTTCCTGAACCATATGTTCTTCGGCTACGATATGGACCGGACGATGCTCCGCATTGGTGCCATGAATATGATGACCCACGGGGTGGACAGCCCCTTCATTGCGTACCGGGACAGCCTGTCCGATCAGAACCCGGACAAGGAGCAGTTTGACCTGATTCTGGCGAATCCCCCCTTTAAGGGGTCTCTGGATGCCGATACCGTGTCTGCTGACCTGCTGAAAGTCTGCAAGACCAAAAAGACGGAACTGCTGTTTTTGGCCCTGTTTCTGCGGATGCTGAAAGTAGGCGGCCGGTGCGCCTGCATCGTCCCTGACGGTGTGCTGTTCGGTTCTTCCACGGCCCACAAAGCTATCCGAAAGGAGCTGGTGGAGGGCAACCGGCTGGAGGCGGTGATTTCCATGCCCAGTGGCGTATTCAAGCCCTACGCAGGTGTGTCCACCGGTATCCTGATCTTCACCAAGACCGGCCACGGCGGCACGGACAAGGTCTGGTTCTATGACATGACCGCCGACGGCTTCTCTCTGGATGATAAGCGTACCGAAATCAAGGACAACGATATTCCCGACATTATCGCCCGCTTCCAGAATCTGGATGCCGAAACCCACCGCCAGCGGACAGAAAAATCCTTCTTCGTCCCCAAGGATGAAATTGTGGAAAACGGCTATGACCTCAGCATCAACAAATATAAAAAAACTGAGTACAAGCCTGTGGAGTACCCCCCTACCACCGAGATTCTGGCGGATTTGCATGAGTTGGAAATGCAGATCACGGCAGGGCTGGCAGAATTGGAGGGGATGATTTGATGGCAAGATTGGGAGAAGTATTTACAATAGCATCAGGAGGAACACCAGACAAAAAGAACAGCACCTACTATACCAACGGAACAATTCCTTGGGTTAAAACCGGTGATTTGAAGGGCCGATATGTAGCAGAGGTGGTTGAACACATTACAGAAGAAGGTCTGAATAACAGCTCTGCAAAGCTGTTTCCTCCTTCAACCGTCTTAGTAGCAATGTATGGTGCCACAATCGGAGCGTGTTCAATCCTTCCCTACGAGGCTTCAACCAATCAAGCTTGTGCTGCATTTCTGCCTACTGAGAAGGTGCTACCGACATATTTGTACTACTTTTTGTCGAGTAAAAAGGCTCAATTTATAAGAGACGGTGTAGGTGGAGCACAACCTAATATCTCTGCGGGATATTTAAAAAATGTTCAATTTGATCTTATACCAATGCAGCAGCAGAAGAATATTGTAGAAAGATTGGATAAGGTTGAGAATTTAATCGCCCTGCGGAAAGAGCAGCTTACAAAGCTGGATCAGTTGGTCAAGGCTCGATTTGTTGAGATGTTTGGGGACTTGAAATCAAATAGCAAAAACTGGAGGATAGTGAATTTCAAAGAGTGTGCAACCATTGATACCTACATGATTCACGACTTCACAGGATATGGTGAATATCCTCATATTGGAATTGACAGTATTGAAAAAGAAACAGGCAGACTGAGTGGATACAGGACGATTGCAGAGGACGCAGTCATTAGTGGAAAATACTTGTTTAGCCCAGAACACATTATCTATAGCAAGATTCGTCCAAATTTGAACAAAGTAGCCACGCCTAATTTTGATGGGCTATGCTCTGCTGATGCTTATCCAATATTGGTTAAAAAAGATATGTGTAACCGTATGTATTTGGCCTTTACCATGAGAAGTAGTTACTTCTTAGATTACATTCTGACATTCAGCAACCGCACAAACCTGCCAAAAGTAAACAAAAGCCAAGTAGAAGGATTTGCACTGCCTTTACCCCCAATAGAACTTCAAAACCAGTTTGCAGCCTTCATCGAACAGACAGACAAATCAAAATTGACAATCCAGCAGAGCCTTGATAAACTGGAAGTAATGAAGAAAGCAATGATGCAGGAGTATTTTGGGTGAGTATAGTGAACATTGATTTTCTGGATCAAATAGAAGGACATGAATCGATAAGAGCTTTTGCTATGCTTTTCGCCCGTTGTATAGTAGAAAATCCCGACATTTTACTTGAGATACAGAAAGCACATCCTATTGATGCAGGAGGCGAAAACTGGGTAGCAATTCGTAATGACCTTCAAGACGATAGCATTCGTACCCGTTTCCGGAAAAACCTAATCGAATATGCAAACAGTTATGATTGGAGTCCTATTGAAGCTGTTTATATAGGTTGGGGGAAATATGGTTGGATAACCGCCTTTGAACTCGTAGAAATGGGATTTTGGGATATTCTTCCTAAGTCACAAATGGAGGCGGATCAAAAAGTTTTGCAAGAAATCAGTGAAGACTATCTATTAAGACTACGAAGTGAGTTGGAAGAAAATACACATAATTCTGCGATGTTTAAGGAGGCATGTTTTTGCTTCGACCATCAATGCTATTATGCGTGTTCCTCTTTGCTGCTATCACTTATCGATGGTGTATTGACATCAACTCCATCCAACATTGGCGGTAAGAACAGAAGAACAGGTGAGGGTGCAGGAAAGAAATTGATAGAAAAATTGACTGAAAATGATTTCTTTGGATCGCCGGGATACTTTAACCTCGAAATTCAGAATTATAAATCGTTTCTAGCTACAATTTTTGCTCGTGCCAATGGATTTGAAGATGAGCCACTGAATCTTAACAGGAACTATCTTCACCATGGCATGAGCAACAGAACGATGACCCGTGCAGACTGTATAAAGCTATTCATTGCGTATAGGAAAACTATTGAACTATCTAAGTATGCTGAAGTGAAAGGATGATATTAATGTCCAACTTCAAATTCCTCCTCTCCGACCCAGCCTTTGCTCCCTTTGCAGAAGTTGCCATGGCGGCGGAGAAAATCCTACATATTGACCCGGCGGCGTGTATTTTCAACTGCCGGCGGGCTATGGAGTTTGCCGTGAAGTGGATGTACTCCGTGGACAAGGAACTGGAAATGCCCTATCAGGACAACCTCCAGAGCCTGATGTCCCGGGAGGAATTTCGCTCCATCGTGGGGCCTGACATCTGGCGGCGGATGGACTACATCCGCACCAAGGGCAACAATGCCGCCCACAAAACGGGAAAGGTTTCCGAAGCCGCCGCCCTGCTGTGTCTGGAGAATCTGCACATTTTTCTGGATTTCGTTGCCTACTGCTACGGGGAAAACTATGAGCAGAGCAAGTTTGATCCTGCGCTGATGCCTGTGGGTGCGCCCTCTCCGTCACCTGCGCTGACACCGCTCCCAGAGGGAGAGGCAAGTTTGGCTGCGCTCATTGAGGAGAACCGGCAGCTGAAAGAGCAGCTCACCGCCCGCCGGGAAGAGCAGCGGCAGACCTATGTGCCCAAACCTCTGGATATTTCCGAATACGAGACCCGGAAGCTCTACATCGATGCCATGCTGGAAGACGCAGGCTGGACCGAAGGCAAGGACTGGATGAACGAAGTGGAGCTGCCCGGTATGCCCAACAAGAGCGGGGTTGGGTATGCGGACTATGTTCTCTATGACGATGCTCACAAGCCCTTGGCGGTCATCGAAGCCAAGCGCACCTGCGTGGATGTGTCCAAGGGCCGACAGCAGGCAGAACTCTATGCGGACATTCTGGAAAAGAAATATAAGCGCCGCCCGGTCATCTTCCTGACCAACGGCTTTGAGACCCGCATCCTCGACGGTCAGTACCCAGAACGGAAGTGTGCCTGCCTCTACTCCAAGCGGGATTTGGAGAAAATGTTCAATCTGCGCACCATGCGGACAAGCCTGAAAAATGTCATGGCGAAGAAGAACATCGCAGGCCGCTACTACCAGGAAGGGGCCATCAAGGCGGTCTGCAACGCATTCGACCAGAAGAACCGCCGCAAGGCTCTGCTGGTCATGGCCACCGGCTCCGGCAAAACCAGAACGGTCATTGCCCTGTGCGATGTGCTGCTAAACCACGGCTGGGTGAAGAATATTTTGTTCTTGGCTGACCGAACTTCCCTGGTGACCCAGGCCAAGCGGAGTTTTGTGAACCTCCTGCCGGATCTGTCCGTGACGAACCTGTGCGAAGATAAGGACAATTACACGGCCCACTGCGTTTTCTCCACCTACCAGACCATGATGAACTGCATCGACAATGTGAAGGATGAGCAGGGAAAGCTGTTCACCTGCGGTCATTTCGATCTGGTGATCTGCGACGAAGCCCACCGGTCGATTTACAACAAATATCGGGGTATTTTCAACTATTTCGATGCCCCTCTGGTTGGCCTGACGGCTACCCCCAAGGACGAGATTGATAAGAATACCTACGATATCTTTGAACTGCAACATAGCGTGCCGACTTATGGCTACGAACTGGCCCAAGCCGTCAAGGACGGATATCTGGTGGACTTCGTGTCCGTGGAGACCAAGCTGAAATTTCTGGATTCCGGCATCACTTATGAGGATCTGCCGGAAGAAGAACGGGAAGCATACGAAAATACCTTCACCGATGAAAACGGCGAACTGCCAGAGAAAATCGCTTCCTCCGCCCTGAATGAGTGGGTCTTTAATGAGGACACCATCCGGCAGGTGCTCCATGTGCTGATGACGGAGGGCCTCAAAATCGACTACGGCCAGAAACTGGGCAAGACCATTATCTTCGCCAAGAACCATGCCCATGCAGAGAAAATCCATGAGATTTTTAACAAGGAATATCCCCATCTGCCCGGCTTTGCCAAGGTGATCGACAACAAAATCAACTATGCCCAGAGCTTGATCGACCAGTTCTCTGATCCTAAAAAACTGCCGCAAATTGCCATTTCCGTGGATATGCTGGATACCGGCATTGATGTTCCCGAATGCCTGAATCTGGTGTTCTTCAAGAAGGTCATGAGCAAGGCGAAATTCTGGCAGATGATTGGCCGTGGTACTCGTCTGTGTCCGGGATTACGGGATGGCGAGGACAAGGACAAGTTTTATATCTTCGACTTCTGCGGAAACTTTGAGTTTTTCCGCATGAGCAACGGAAAGCCTACGGCCTTGCAGGTTGCTTTGCAGGGTGCCATCTTTAGTTTGAAAGCCCAGATCGTTTTCAAACTACAGGATCTGGCGTACCAGACGCCGGAGTTGATTGCCTTCCGTAAGACTTTGGTGGAGGATATGGTCCGCAAGGTGCAGGAGCTGAATAAGGAGAATTTTGCAGTTCGGCAGCATCTAAAGTATGTGGAACTGTTCTCCAATCCGGACAACTATGCGGCACTTACCTACGAGAACACCTTGCAGATGCGAGATGAGTTAGCTCCGCTGATTACGCCCGATGCCGATGATGCCAAGGCTGTGCGTTTCGATGCGCTGATGTACGGCATCGAACTTGCCTATTTGGCAGGGCAGAAATATGCCAAAGCCAGAACCGATCTGCTCAAAAAGGTCAGCGGTATTGCCTCTGTTGCCAACATTCCGGAGATCATGGCCCAAAGCGAGCTGATTCAGAAGATTCTGCATACCGATTATCTGGAAAATGCAGGCATCCATGAGTTTGAACACATCCGTGAGAATCTGCGAGACCTGATCAAGTATATTCCAAGTGGCAGGACACCTTACACCACAAACTTTGCCGACGAGATTCTGACTATGGATTGGAAGGAATCCGAACTGGAAAATGATGATCTGAAGAACTACAAGATGAAGGCCGAGTTCTATGTCCGCCAGCATCAGGACAACGCCGTGATTGCCAAGCTGAAAGCCAATCAGCCGTTGACTGGCAGCGATATTAAGGTGCTGGAAGGGATCCTCTGGGGCGAACTTGGCTCTAAGCAGGATTACGAGAACGAGTACGGCAGTAAGCCCTTGGGCGAATTTGTTCGTGAGATCGTTGGCCTGGATATGAATGCCGCCAAGGAAGCCTTTGCCGAGTTCCTGGATGGAGCATACTTAGACAGCAATCAGATTTACTTCGTGAACCAAATTGTGGAATATATTGTTCACAACGGCCTCATGAAGGATTTTTCTGTGCTGCAGGATGCCCCCTTTACGGACAATGGCAGCATTGTGGAAGTGTTTACGGATTTGACGCTTTGGACTGGCATCAAACGAGTGATCGATAAAATCAACACAAACGCATTGGTCGCATAATAAGGTAGACTATGCTCAATTACAAATTCAATCACGCCTACCGAAAATTTTTGCGTCTAACCACAGAAATTTTCAGCAGAATGCGCTTATAGACGAAGCATTCCTTCATCCGCTTTGCGGCGTGATATGACTGAAAGTCATATCACGTCCCC
>X4_Red_Fox__coassemble_75_pt1 | contig 20875 bp, 16 predicted proteins | sample X4_Red_Fox__metabat2_low_PE_004 | metagenome-assembled genome bin X4_Red_Fox
GGGTGACCCCCAATGGCGTGGGTCTACCGCCGGGGCAGCAGCCCCGCCATTGACAGCGGCGGCACGCCGCAAAAAATCACCACGGGCTGGCCGTGGTGATTTTGGTTATTCGGGTTTTACCGTGCCGTCGGAGTTGAACAGGGGCAGCTTTTCCAGGTAAATCAGATCCTCCCGCTCCTGGGCATCGCCCTCAGCCAGGATGGCCATGCGGCCGCAGATCTCACCGCCGGCTTTCTCCACCAGGGCTTCCAGCGCTTTCAGGCTCTCGCCGGTGGAAATCACGTCGTCCACAATGAGGATCCGCTTGCCCTTCATCCGCTGGGCATCTGCGCCGTCCAGATACAGCCGCTGCTCCTTCGCCGTGGTGATGGAGCGAACGCTGACACTGCACACGTCCCGCATGTACAGCTTCGGCCCCTTCCGGGCCAGGATGTAGCGCTGGTCGCCAGCCTGGCGGGCCATCTCGTGCACCAGGGGGATCCCCTTGGCCTCCGCCGTAATCAGATAGTCATAGGCCGGAGCCTTAGCCAGCAGCTCCCGGGCGCAGGCCACGGTCAGCTCCGGGTCGCCAAAAATAACAAAACCAGCGATGTACAGATTATCATTCACCGGGCAGATGGGCAGGTCCCGCTCCAAGCCGGCTACCTTCATTCTATAGTACATGGGAATCGCTCCTTTTCTTTACTTCCTTATTATTATACTACCCCGCCCACAAATGTCAAGCCGCTGGCAGATTTTCCCCTTGCTTTTTCCAGGAAAATGATGTAGAATATCCGGGTAAGTGCAAAAGCACCAATCCCCGGGTGTGGCCCAGTTGGTAGGGCGCTTGATTTGGGTTCAAGATGCCGGGAGTTCGAATCTCCCCACTCGGACCATCTCCGTACGCAATCATTGATACAATGGTTGTGTACGGAGATTTTCTTTTATTACTGCAATATCCCTTAATCTGGGTTATTTCATAACTTTTTTGCCATTCTCCAGCGATTAGGTCGCAAATGAGGATGGTTTATTTATTATATGCCGCTTTCATACGCCAAGTTTATGTCCTGAGTGCCCACAAATCGTTTTATTTTTGGGTTATCGTTAGACTTTTGGGTAATCGTTAAATATTCGTTCTAACAGGACTAGCTACTTGGCTCATAGGTTTCTGTAAGGGTTCATGCTTCCCGAGCATAATTATTTTGGAACGAATTAGTAGTTCCGAAAGGAGGGATTTGCATGGCTCTTTGTGCGATTGGCGCCAGGATCAAAGCTGCCCGTGAGAAAGCTGGAATGACCCAGGAAGACCTCGCTGCGGCCTTAGAAATGAGTCCGAATCATATCAGCGTCATTGAACGCGGTGTTAAAGCCCCCAAGTTAGAAACACTTGTGAATATCGCCAACACCCTAAAAGTGTCTTCCGATATGCTTCTGCAGGATGTCGTCACATGTTCATTGCCGCACTGGCAAATTTGCCTGCCCAGAGCATGAACTGCGCCGCAAGAGCGGAATCCTCCGTCAAAATTTCTTCTATTGCTGTCATCACCGGCGCTGCCCTGAACATTCTGCTGGATCCGGTGTTTATGTTTGACTGGGGCCTCAATATGGGTGTGGAAGGTGCGTCCCTGGCCACCACCGTGTCTCAGTTTATGACGTTCTTTATTCTCACCTGGTTCTATGTCAGCGGACGTTGTCTGCTTGTTTACGATCCCGGCAATGAAGCGTGCCGCATCCCGAAATATGAATGAGTGAGTTTTCCGTATCATTCTTTCTCGGCTTGCACATTCTTACATTTATCTGCTATAATATCAAAAACAGCAGAGAGGATGGATAATATGGAGAAATACCGCCTGGAACCCTTCTGGTTCAAACTGCTTCAAAAAGATGACTTGCGGCCATTATGGCATTCCGAGCTGGAAGTCGTTTTTTTGCTGCAAGGGACCGCAAGAATCGATTCCCCGGATTTGAAGTCAGAGTATACTTTGCAGGAGAGGGATATCTTTGTCATCAATTGCTTTGAAGTTCTGAATTTTGAGTTGAACGACGGAGCAGCTGCGCTCTGCTTTTCTGTGTCTCAGGCGTTTATCAACAGCGTGTCCCCGGAATTGCTGCGGTACAAAGTCAACTGCCGCTCGTTTCTCCATATGCAGGACAAGCAAGCCGCCTTTGATGTGCTGCGCAGGGATCTTGCCTTGGCGTTCCATTCGGTCAATAAGAAAGAGAACACTGGTATCACCTATTCAAAGAGCAGCGTTACGGCGATTTTGGAGGATTTGAGTCGATATTTTCTGGATCACGGGCAAGCAATGGAGAGCAGAAGTGTTCAGGAAACTCTGAAAGACGTAACAAACTACATTCAGCAGCACTATCGGGAACGAATCACTCTGGATGACCTGGTCAAGCACACCTTTTTGAGCAAGACCTACCTGTCTCGCTGTTTTTCCCGGTATCTGGGAATCTCCTTCACTGGGTATTTAGAGCTTCTGCGTCTATCATGCGCAGTCAGACTGATGCACGGTCAGGGTACGCTGGCACAGATTGCGGAGCAAAGCGGTTTCCCAAGTGTCAACGCCATGATCCAAACCTTCAAGCGCTACCGCGGTATGACCCCGGGACAGTACCGGGCCACTCTGAACACGGATGCAATAAGCCAGCCGGGGAAAGAGCTGCAGGGGGAAGGCAGTGGACTGTTTGCAAGTCTTCTGAACTATGCCGCAATTTCCTCTGCAACACAGCCGGAGATGGAGCGGGTTCAGGAACTGACCATTGATGTTACGAAAAATAGAGGGCAGCTTTCCTCCCACTGGAAGCGGCTTTTGAATGTCGGATATGCCGGGAGCCTGAGCAACGGAACCATTCAGAGGGAATTGCGTTATTTGCAGCAGCAGATTGGCTTTGAATACCTGAGAATAAAAGGAATTCTGGATGACGATATGTGTTTGCTGCGCCTGGATATGAATGGGAATCCAGTTGTGAATTTCGCATATCTGGATGAAGCCATCGATTTTATTTTATCCCTGAATGCGAAGCCTGTACTGGAAATGAGCTTTATGCCAAGCCTTCTGGCAAAAAATCCGGCTCTGCGATCCATGCGGGGCGGTGTTGTTTCCGGGCCGAAGGATATAACGCAGTGGACAGAACTGATAGGTGCGATCATGTCCCACCTGGCAAATCGTTATGGGATGCAGGCAGTGTCTACATGGCTGTTTTCGCCATGGTTTCCGCCGGATTTTATTGATGTTGGGCTGGGAAGCCGGGAGGAATACGCACAGGTTTACGCAGCCTCTTGCCACGCCATCCGAAACGTGGTTCCACAGGCACTGATCGTCGGACCCGGCAGCGTTGCTTTCTGTGCCATCTGGCCATGGTACCGGGATATGTGCCGTAGCCTGGATTGTATGCCTGACATTCTATCCTTCCACTCCTACGCCACCGCAGGCGATAACGAACTTCACGACATTCAGCTTATCAGCAACAACGAGAGCTTTCCCTACGCCGTCAGCGGCGACGCAGATTATCTTGCGCACACAGAAGCGGAAATTCGCAATCTTCTGAAGCAGGAAGGCTTGGATCATATGCCCCTGATTCTGGAAGAATGGAGTAATAACATCTGGCAGCGGGATCTATGCAATGACACCTGCTACAAATCCGCCTACCTATTCAAAAACATCCTTGAGAATAACCAGGCTCTGAGCGCTATGGGCTATTTTGCCCTCAATGACCGCTTGGATGAGGTTCCCCCGTCTCAGGAAACATTCCATGGTGGATTTGGCCTGTTCACTCAGGATGATATACCGAAAAGCGCCTGCCTTGCGATGGAACTGCTGGCATTTCTCGGGGATCGGCTCTTGGAACAGGGCGAGGGATATCTGGTATCTCAACGGGGAGAGGAAATTCAAATTTTTCTTTACAACTACAGTCATTACGACCTGCTGTATCGTTACCGTCATGTGGCGAATATGGATAAAACGAACCGGGAGCAGGTATTTGTATACCGGGAGCCCAGAGCATTTTTCATTCGTCTGAAAAATGTATGTGAGGGAAGTTATCTGATTCTTCGCTACGGCATTACCCGCTGCGGAGGAAGCAGCTATGACGAATGGCTGCGTATGGGAGCACCCAGTCCTCTGAATCAGGAAGAGCGGGATCGCCTGAGGCGACTGGCGTGTCCCCAGTATCAGAACCAGGTATCACTGACTTCTCAGGGAGAATTGCATATCAAAGCCAGCTTAAAGCCTCATGATGTCTGTCTGATTCGGGTCAATAAGCGATAAAAAAGGCAAGAATTGGTGTTATCATCAATTCTTGCCTTTTTCATACTGAAATCTTGCACATAATTTTTTTCTTATTTTATTGCCGCCATATGAAAAGAGCAATAAAGGAATGTGAATAAGGGCCGATATGAACTTGAAGTATTTTGCCGCTTTTTGTACAATAAGCACATATCAAGCCAAGGAGGTAACCATAAAATGGGTAAAATCAAACAAACAACTTCCCCCAGCAGTAAGTACGTTGAGAACATCGGCATTGGTGAGAAGATCGCCTACGGCGGCGGCGACCTGGCCAGCAACCTGATTCTGGTGCTGACATCCACCTTTGTCACCTTCTTCTACACCGATGCCCTGGGCCTGAACGCGGCCATTATCGGCACCATCATGATGCTCTCCCGGGTGTTCGACGGCTTCACAGACATCTTTATGGGCTTTGTCATGGATCAGGTCAAGTCCAAACACGGTAAGGCTCGGTGCTGGATGCTGTGGCTGGCCATTCCCATTGCGATCGCCACAGTGCTGGTGTTCCTGGTGCCCAATATCGGCGAGGTGGGCAAGTACATCTATGTCATCATCACCTATAACCTGGTCACCACCTTCCTGTACACCATGATCAACATTCCCTACGGTGCCCTGACCTCCCTGATGACCCGTGACCAGGATCAGAGAACCGTCATTAACGTCTTCCGTATGTTCATGGCGCAGTTGGGTTCCCTGATCATCAACGCCTTGACCCTGCCCTTTATCAACGCGGTGGGCGGCTCCACCAATCAGAAAAGCTGGATCATCGTCTCCGTGATCTACGGCGTGGTAGCTGCGGCTCTGTTCCTGATTTGCTTCGCCAAGACCAAGGAGCGGGTACAGATCAGCTCTCAGCAGAAGGAACGAATCCCTCTGGGCGAGTCCTTCCGGCTGTGCATGAAGAATACCTACTGGCTCATCATTGTGGGCATCTGGGTTCTCATCGCTCTGAGTATGGGCATTGGCATGAGCGTGGGCACTTACTATGCCAAGTATATTCTGGGCAACGAAAATCTGTCCGGCTTCCTGTCCGCCATTTCCCTGATTCCCGTTCTTGTTTGTATGCCTTTCGTAGCGCCGCTGAGCAAGAAGTACGGCAAGCGCAACGTTGCTCTGGTTGGCAGCATCATCAGCGTCGTGGGTCAGGCCGCTATGCTTCTCAATCCCCTCAGCTTTGGCTGGCTCATTGCGTGCAATGTGATAAAAGGCGTGGGACAGGCCGCATTGACCGGCACACTGTTTGCCATGGTGGCTGATACCATTGAATACGGACAGTGGAAGACCGGCAAGCGTGTGGAGGGTATGCTCTACTCCAGCACCACCTTCGGTGCCAAGATTGGCGCGGGTGTCGGCATGGCCATCGCCATGGGCATCCTGGGCGCAGCCGGGTACGACGGCATCGCCGCTACCCAGTCTGCAGCCGCCCTGTCTGCCATCCAGAACCTGTACCTGCTGGCTCCCCTGCCCTTCCTGATTGCCATGCCCATCCTGTACTACTTCTACAAGCTGGACAAGATTTATCCCAAGGTTATGGCTGATCTGGAAGCCCGGGAACGGGAAGGCAAACTATAATCAACAGATAGGAGGAAATGTAAATTATGAAAGAGTTCCGTTATGACGATGTTCCTGTGCTGGAGACAACCTCTGGCAAGCTGAAGGGCTATTTCTACGACAGCGCATACATTTTCAAGGGCGTTCCTTATGCCCACGCCGACCGCTTCCAGATGCCCGTTCCTTCTAAATGGGAGGGCGTAAAAGACGCAACTTCTTACGGCTTCGTCTGCCCGCTGATGATGCAGGATACTCCTAGTGCAGAGCTGATGGCGCCCCACCGCTACTGGCCCATGGACGAGCACTGCCAGAACCTGAACATCTGGACCAAGACCCTGGACGAAAGTGCGAAGAAGCCTGTTATCGTTTGGCTCCACGGCGGCGGTTATTTTGCCGGTTCCTCCATCGAGCAGGTGGCCTACGACGGCCGGAATATGTGCGTGGAAGGCGATGCGGTCGTCGTGTCCGTCAACCATCGGCTGAACATCCTTGGTTACCTGGACCTGTCCCCCTTCGGTGAAAAATATAAAAACTCCGGCAACGCCGGTCATGCGGACATGGTGGCGGCGCTGCAGTGGGTTCATGACAACATTTCTCTCTTTGGCGGCGACCCGGACAACGTGACAATTTTCGGTCAGTCCGGAGGCGGCATGAAGGTTGCAGACCTGATGCAGATCCCCGCCGCGGATGGGCTGTTCCACAAGGGGCTCATTATGAGCGGCGTTGCCGATGCCACCATGATGCCCTCCTGCGAAGGAAACGGCGAGAAGATCGTCACCGCCATGCTCACCGAGCTGGGCCTCACCGCCACTGACGTGGAAAAGCTGGAGACTCTGCCTTATCCCGAGCTGGTTCGGGTGTACACAAAGGTCATGCCTGCCGTGGCTGCAACCGGCGGCTATGTGGGCGGCGCTCCCTTGGTCAACGACTACTTCCTGGGCAATCCCCTGCAGCACGGCATGCGTGACCATGCCCGAGAGATCCCTCTGATGATTGGCTCCGTGTTCGGCGAGTTTGCTTTTGCCCCTGCTATGTTTGACAAGACTACCCTCACCGAAGCGGAAATGGAAGCCATTGTCAGCAAGGTATACGGCGAACACACCAAGGACATTCTGGCAACCTTTGCCATGGCCTACCCCGGCAAGAACCCCACCGATCTGCTGAACATTGACCGGGTGATGCGTCAGCCCTCCAAGAGACTGGCTGCTATGCACGCCGAGGGCCAAAATGCGGGAACCTATCTGTACAACTTTACCCTAGAATTCCCCATGATGCACAAGATCGCCTGGCACTGCTCTGACATTCCCTTCTTCTTCCACAACACGGACAAGGTGGAGGTCTGTGCCATTCCCGGTGTGACCGAAAAGCTGGAACAGCAGATGTTCGGCGCATTTATGTGCTTTGCCAAAACCGGAGTTCCCGCGCAGCAGGACCTGCCCGTCTGGGAACCTGTCACCGCGGAAAAAGAGCCCACCATGATCTTTGACACGGAATGCCAGGTGCTCTACAATTATGATGATAAGTTGTTGAAACAGATCGACAGCATCCTGCTGCCCTTCAACCTGATGGAGCTGATGGCTGCCCAGAATGTACCGCACTGACAGGAGAGATACGCTATGAAAAAACAAGAAAGAAGAATCGTATTCGCGGTAGGGTTTGCGCTGCTCCTGCTGTTTACCTTCACGGACTTGCAGATTTCCATGGCCGTCGCTAAGAAGCCCCTTTGGGCAAGGGTATTCGAAGTTGTGGGCGAAATCCCCTTCACCGTATTGACCATCGCCGCCTGCGCCATACTGTTCCGTTTCCGTACAAGAAAGAATCTTGCGCTGAACATTCTGGCGGCAGTTGGTTCCGGGGCGCTGTTCCTGCTGTTTTCCCTCATGGGTGGGTTTATGACCTACAATTACCTCACCGACAATCTGGGGGAAATCTCCAAGCTTTGGATGGTATGCATCGCTCTGCTAATGGCGGGCACTGGAATCTGGATTGCACGTATCATTCCGGAAGAAAACCGCAGCAAAGCCCTTCGCTACGCCGCAGTGGCACTGCTGTATTTCGTTCTGGTCATCATCATTATGAACTCCCTCAAAACGGTCTGGGGCAGAATGCGATTCCGGGAAATGACCGATCCCTTTAACGAATTTACCCGCTGGTACCAAATCATTCCCAGAGGCGGTTTCAACAACATCTACGCCTCCTTCCCCTCGGGACATTCCATGAATTCCGCAGGCGTGATCCTGCTGATGCTGCTGCCGCCCATGATTCCGGCTCTGACCGGCAAAGAAAAGATCCTGCATACCGTCGTATACGTCTGGTGTGCGGTAGTAGGCATCAGCCGTGTGTTCATGGGTGCCCATTTCGCCAGCGATGTGACGGTAGGCATTCTGCTGTCTCTGGCAATTTTTGAAGTGCTGCGGGCCGTTTTCTTCCGGAAGAACCCCGTCGGCACCGGAAAATAACAGTTACCTGAGCTATGGGGGCGGATGATCACAATCCGCCCCCATGATCCCCTCCCCCCCAAAAAAGCAAAAAGGAGACACAAACAATGGAACAAAAGTGGAAACGGATGGAAGCAGACGGATATGTGCTGATCGATAACGCAGACGGCCAAACCCTCGGCATTGCCGCGGACAGTACGGTTCCCATTCTCACCCAAGACGGCTACGCCTTTAAGGATTTCCTCCGAACGGGCCAGCTGGCTCCCTATGAGGACTGGCGGCTTTCCAGCGAGGAACGGGCAAAGGATCTTGCTCAGCGGCTGTCCATTGAGGACATTGCCGGTCTGATGCTCTACAGCGCACACCAGCTCATCCCCGCACGAGGCCCTCTGGCTGCAGCCTTTGGCGGCACCTATGGTGGAAAATCCTATGAAGAAAGCGGCGCGAAGCCCTGGGATCTGACAGATCAGCAAAAGGAGTTCATTGTCAAGGACAAGGTGCGCCATGTTCTCATCATGGGTCTGGAGAGTACGGAAGCAGCGGTGCGCTGGAACAACAAGCTCCAGGCTCTGGCGGAAAGCGTGGGCTTCGGCATTCCCGCCAACAACAGTTCGGATCCCCGCCATGGGGCCGGCTCCACGGCCGAGTACATGGGCGTTACCGGGGAACCCATTTCCAAGTGGGCCAACGGCATTGGCCTATCTGCCGCTTTTGACCCGGAGGCGGTGCGGGAATTCGGCGAGATCGGCTCGGCGGAATACCGTGCACTGGGCATTACCACAGCCCTGTCTCCCCAGATTGACCTGGCAACGGAGCCCCGGTGGATGCGCTTTGCCGACACCTTCGGCGAACACACTCAAATGACCATTGACATGACAAGAGCCTACTGTGACGGCTTTCAGACCACAAAGGGAAGCAAAGACGGCTGGGGCAAGGATAGCGTCAACACCATGGTCAAGCATTTCCCGGGCGGCGGCATGGGCGAGGGCGGCCGGGATGCCCACTACGCCTATGGCAAATATGCGGTCTACCCCGGAGGCAATTTTGCGGAGCATCTGAAGCCCTTTACGGATGGCGCATTCGCCCTGCCGGGCAAAACCGGAAAAGCCAGCGCAGTCATGCCTTACTACACCATTTCCTATGGTGTGGATCAGAAGAACGGGGAGAATGTGGGCAATTCCTTCAACAAATTCCTGATCGGCGACCTGCTGCGGGAGCAGCTGGGCTACGACGGCGTGGTCTGCACCGACTGGGGCATCACCCATGACATGGGCAGCACTGAGGAAGAATTCGCTGGCAAATGCTGGGGCGTGGAGCGTCTGACCGAGGCAGAGCGTCACTGCAAGGCACTGGAAGCTGGCGTTGACCAGTTCGGCGGCAACAACGATGCCGCGCCTGTGCTGGAAGCCTACCGGATGCTCTGCGAAAAATACGGTGAGGAATCCGCTCAAGCCCGGTTCCGCCGGTCTGCCTACCGGCTGCTACTGAATATTTTCCGCACCGGCCTGTTTGAAAATCCCTATCTGGACTTGAAAACATCCCTGGCAACCGTGGGCTGTCCGGAATTCGCAGAAAAGGGCTACCGCTCCCAGCTCCGCTCCATCACCATGCTGAAAAACAAAGCCCAGGTTCTGCCCTTACAGACCGGGATCAAGCTCTATGTACCGGATCGATTTGTGAAATCCTATCTGGATTTCATGAGCCATCCCACCCAGGCGCAAACTGTAGTTCCTGCCGGAAAAAAAGCTTTGGCTGCCAGCTTCATCCTTGTGGAAACGCCGGAGGAAGCGGACGCGGCGGTGTGCTTTGTGGAGTCGCCCATTTCCGTTGGCTATGACCCGGAGGATCGGAAAAACGGCGGCAGCGGCTACGTTCCCATCACACTGCAATACCGTCCCTATCAGGCGGTGAACGCCCGGGCACACAGCCTTGCCGGCGGCGATCCTCTGGAGGAAAGCAGCGACCGGGGCTACCGGGGCAAGTGGAACACCACAGCCAACGAGGCCGATCTGGACATCGTGATCAACACCAAAAAGCGGATGGGCGAAAAACCGGTGGTGACGGTGGTGACCCTGAAAAATCCCATGGTAATGGCAGAGATCGAGCCATATTCCGACGCTTTGCTGGTGGAATATGGCGTGACCCCCCAGGCGGTTGTTGATGTTCTCACGGGAGCCTTCCCCCCGGAGGGTCTGCTTCCCGTGCAGCTGCCTGCGGACATGGATGCCGTGGAGCGACAGTGCGAGGACGTGGCCTTCGACATGGACTGTTATCGGGACAGAGAAGGGCATACATATGATTTTGGATTTGGTATGAATTTTGACGGCGTGATCCAGGACGAACGAACCCGCCGTTATCACAGATAAGGAGGATTCTTATGAAAAAACAATATGACGACCAGCTTGTTCAGGCTCTGAAGCAACGCCAAAAAGTGGAGGATTACCACGGCGTTCCCGTGCTGGTGAAAAACCTGCCGGACTGTGACGAAAAGGGGGCCATGGACCCCCGGCTGTATCGGGATCAGAAAAAAATGCTGAAAATGATGGCCTGGATGCCCTCCTTCCTCATGAAGATGGACACCTCGGAGAAAGGCATCGCTAATCTGCGCAAAACCTTCAACGCCACCAAGAGCATCCCCTGTGTGGAAGCCCCCGTCAGCATCGAAAAGCGCACTGTTCCGGCGGAGGACGGCTATGAAATTCCTGTGCGCATCTACAAGGCAAACAAAGGAGATTCCGGCAAGGCCATTCTCTATTACATCCACGGCGGCGGCTTCTTCGGCGGCTCTCCCGATGTGGTGGAGGAATCCGTGAAGATGTTCGTTGCCAAGAGCGGTTTGTGTGCGGTGTCCGTAGACTACCGGCTGGCCCCGGAGAACCCCTACCCCATCGGTCATCAGGACTGTTACCGGGTGCTGCAATGGATCGGCGAGAATGCCGCCTCCTTCGGCGGCGACCGGGAGCACATCTTTGTGGCAGGCGACAGCGCCGGCGGTAATCTGACTCAGTACTGTACCACCCGTGACCGGGAGGATGGCGGGAATCTGGTAAAGGGTCAGCTTCTGCTGTATCCCACCCTGAATATGGCTGGCGTAAAGGACGAGCTGTTCCAGCCCAGCCTGGATCAGTTTGACATGGCCCCCAGCCAGAAGCGCGGTCTGAAAAAAATGATCGGTATGTTCGCCGGAATGACCAAGGGGTTGGAGCCGATCCTGGGCACCAAAGATGTGCAGAACGACTACCTCAATCCCTACACCCGTGACCCCAGCAACAATCCTCCCACCTTCCTGACCGTAGGCGAGCACGACTTCCTGAAACTGGAAACTCTGGGCTACGGCGTGAAGCTGCACCGGGCAGGTGTGGAAACCAAAATGGTACTCTATAAAGGCTTTGGCCACGCTTTCTTTGACAACACCGGCGTCTATCCTCAGTGTGAGGACTGCATCGACGAGATGGCGGACTTCATTCTGAGCCACAGCGAAAAATAACGAAAAGGAGAGTTACGATGGAACGAGACATCAAATCCCTGATTTCCCAGATGACCCTGGAAGAAAAAGCCGGCCTTTGCTCCGGCGCCAGCTTCTGGTACACCAAGCCTGTGGAGCGGCTGGGGATTCCCTCCGTCATGATGACCGATGGCCCCCACGGCCTTCGCAAACAGGCGGGAGAATCCGACGATCTGGGCATCAACGACAGCGTGGTGGCTGTCTGCTTCCCCGCCGCCTGCGCCACCGCTGCCAGCTTTGACACGGAACTCATGACCCGCCTTGGCGAAATTCTGGGCAACGAGTGCCAGGCCGAGGATGTGAGCATTCTGCTTGGTCCCGCTGTGAATATCAAGCGCAGCCCCCTGTGCGGCCGGAATTTTGAGTACATTTCCGAAGATCCCTATCTCACCGGCAAGATGGCTTCCGCCTACATTCAGGGCGTGCAGTCCAAGGGTGTGGGCACCTCCATCAAGCACTTTGCCGCCAACAATCAGGAGTATAACCGCATGAGCTGCTCCTCCGAGGTGTCGGAGCGGGCGCTGCGGGAAATTTACCTGCCCGGCTTTGAGGAAGCCGTCAAGACTGCCCAGCCGAAGACAGTTATGTGTAGCTACAATAAGACCAACGGAGTCTTCTCCGCGGAAAACGACTGGCTTCTGAACAAGGTGCTCCGGGAGGATTGGGGCTTTGAAGGCTATGTGGTCACGGACTGGGGCGCGGTGGCTGACCGGGTCAAGGGCATTCAGGCAGGTCTGGATTTGGAAATGCCCGCCTCCGGGGGCTTCAATGACGCGAAGATCGTCAAAGCCGTGCAGGAGGGAACTCTGGACGAAGCGGTGCTGGACAAGACCGTGGAGCGGCTGCTGAGCGTTCTGTACAGCTACGTGGACAACCGGGACGAAAATGCGAAATTTGACCGGGATGCAGACCATGAAGCCGCCGTGCAGATGGCAGCTGAGTGTGCGGTTCTGCTGGAAAACAACGGCGTGCTGCCTCTGAAACAGGGCGCAAAGGTCGCCTACATCGGCGGCTACGCCGAAGCGCCCCGCTATCAGGGCGGCGGTTCCAGCCACATCAACCCCAGCAAGGTGACTTCCGCACTGGAAACCGCCCGGGCCAAGGGCAGAGAGGTCACCTATGTTCCCGGATTCTCCACCACCGAGGACGCGCTGGTGGGCAATATGGACGATGCGGTGTCTGCCGCGAAAAACGCCGATGTGGCAGTGATTTTCGCAGGCCTGCCCGATGCCTTTGAATCCGAGGGCTACGACAGAACCCATATGAACCTGCCCAAATGTCAGGACGATTTGATTGCGGCTGTGACCGCTGTCCAGCCCAATACGGTGGTGGTTTTGCACAACGGTTCTCCCGTGGTGTGCCCCTGGGCGGATTCTGCCGCCGCCATACTGGAAATGTATCTGGGCGGACAGGGCGTGGGCGAAGCCTGCGACCAGCTGCTGTGGGGCGAAGCAAATCCCTGCGGCCGTCTGGCTGAGACCTTCCCCCTGCGGTTACAGGACACCCCCAGCTATCTGAACTTCCCCGGTGACGGGAAGAAAGTGCACTATGCGGAGGACGTATTTGTGGGCTACCGCTGGTACGATTCCCGGGAAATTCCCGTCCGCTGGGCCTTTGGCCACGGCCTGAGCTACACCACCTTTGCATACAACGATCTGAAGCTGTCCGCCCGTGAGATGAACGACGAGGACACCCTGACTGTCAGCATCAACGTGACCAACACCGGTGCGGTGACTGGCAAAGAGGTAGTTCAGCTGTACGTCTCCGACCGAAACAGCACCCCTCGCAGACCCATCAAGGAATTGAAGGGCTTCCGCAAGGTGGAGCTGGCCCCCGGCGAAACGAAGACCGTATCCATGACCCTCACCGTCCGGGACTTGAGCTTCTGGCAGGAAGATCTTGGGGACTGGTACGCCCCCAGCGGCAGGTACGCCATTCTGGTAGGTCACGCCAGCGATGACATCCGGCTGGAAGCAGAACTGCCCTTCACCACCCGCAAGCTGCTCCCCCTCATCGTGGACAGCGCCACCACTCTGGGTGAACTGATGAACGATCCCAGAACCGGGCCGACCGTACAGCAGATGGCTGCGCAGATGGGTGCCGGAATGCTGGATATGAGTGATCCCGGCATGGCGCAGATGATGGAAGCCATGATGAGCGGGATGCCACTGAAATCTCTGATCACCTTCGGCATGATGCAGCCGGAGCAGGTGGATGGCCTGGTCGCTATGCTGAACGCGCAGGCCCAAGGCCGCAATCCTTAACCCCCTCATAAGCCCCAAGGAGCATCATTGCTCCTTGGGGGACCTTTTTCCCTATTCGGTTACAAGCGAGGGTGCTGGGTTACAGCCACAGACCTTCGGTTGCAAAACCATGAGTGTGGTTACATCCCCCCAGCTTACACAAGCGATTGTATCCATAAGTGCATCATTTTCCAAATAAGCAGAAACAGCTTCATGCCGTTTCTGCTTATTTCTTTTGATGGAGAGATTCGAAAGATGAAATACGGCCACCCGGACCCAAAGCCAGAATCTGCAAATGCAGGTTCTGGCTTTTTTGTTTATATGTCAGGCCCCACAGCGGCCGCTTTACACCAAGCACAATCTATGTCTGGCCGTCCCCATCTGTCTCCACGCAGCATTTTCCTATCGTCAGGACCAGCCCTGCGCTTAGCAGAATTCCAATAAAAGCGGGCATCCAGATGCCAAAGGCATAAGACGGCAGATTTTGAGAACCATTTCCCATCAGCGCACGATTCATCCAGGATACCGGGGAGATCCAGATGACCATTTTCATGATTCCCGGATCAATGACAAAAAGCTCCGGTATCAAAGCGATTCCCACCAGTGCGGATGTGATCACAGCCCCCATCCCCTTTCTTAGCCATAGATTGCAGGCCGTCATAATGGCCCCCAGCATGTAGCAAACCAGAATCATAACGCAGCCGCACCAAAGCGAAACAGCAATGGGGGTTGCACTTTTTATAATGCGGTAAGGAAAGTTCAAATAAACCCCAAAAACAGCCGGGTCGAGTCCCTGGGAGGCTGTGCGGATCACATTTCCCCAAGCATTTTCCCAGGAAAGCTCTGGCAGATACCACACCCACGAGAGCACCCATACCAACGCCGTATACCCCACACTGAGGGCGGCCAGATACAGGAGCTGTCCTCTTAGCCATGTTCGTTTTCCTGTACGCAGAATCACAAGCCCCTGCTGCCGTGTGCGGAATGGAGCATCTGAAATCAGCAGGAGGAACAGGAGCATGACAGGAAGAAACCGATGGGCTGTGCATAAGAAAAACGGCAGCAGCCACGGTGTTACGTTACAGTCAAACGTCCGTGCCATGCCCGCCATACCGTGGAGTTGATCATACGTGTACAGCATTAAGCAAAGCAGGGCGGCAAGGTTTTTGGGGCTGATGATCCACTGTTGGAAATTGATTCCGACAATTTTTACTTCCTTCATTTCGTCACCTCCCTGCATACCCGCCTGACAAACCCGATTCCCAAGAAAACCGTCAGAAGTGTTAGGAAAAGCGTTGTCCATAGGAAACTCAACCAATTATTTCCCAGCCACACCTGGGCAAAAAAGAGATTTAACGGGGAAATCATGTGCCAAATCCTGCTGTCCGGCAGCAGCGGGAACAGCAGGTTTAGTATGGAATTCCACAGATAATACCCAATCATAGGCGACAGCATCGAGGCATAGGCGTTGGGAATGCAGCTGCTGACGAGCAGGGCAAACATGGCACATAGGCTGCAAACCAAGCCGGTCAGGATGATTTTTACGCCATAGTACCAGCCTACGCCTTTGGTTATGCAGAGGGTTTCATAGTAAGCTGCCGTTTCCTGTTGGAGAACATGAGGAATATGCAGCAGTGTCAGGATTCCAAGAAATAAAAGAATACTGACCGCCGCCAAAAGGAACGCAGGCAGAGTGGTAGCAAGCACCTTACTGATGCAGTATCGGTACACGCCCACACGCTTTTCTGCTTCCCTGCGAAAGCCACAGGATCCCTCGGACAAAAAGGTGCCTGCGTACGGAATGGCTGCAATCACCAAAAGCACAGGCCCCATGTTGGCGCCATCCAATGCCGTCCGCAGCAGGTACACCGCCCCGGATTCTCTTGCATTTTCATAGTGCAGCACCGAATACCCTATATTGACAAACATCCAGGCCAGCATGGAGAGAACGCCAAACAGGAATCGCAGCGAGCATAGGGACCTGCGTATATCCAGCAGCAAGATGTTTGGGAACAGCGCACATTTTTTCTCAAGGTGGTTCATTGGACTCTCCTCCTTTGCAGCATGTCCCCGCCTGGCGAAGCGGGGACAGTGGCTGCTTTCCACGCTACAGCTCCTCCCCGGTTCGTGCATCTACACAGAGGAAGCGATACATCACATCGGAAACTGTATCTGCATTTGTCATCATCTGATAGGAAACCTTTACCGTCCAAACGGGGTAAAGGATCCAGGTATCCTTCTCCTGTTTGTACCGATATTCCAGAAACGGATCGTAGTAGGACACATTTTGATAGGTCAAAATCCCATCCAGCTGATTTTTTACAATGGCCAGTGCCTCTTCTGATGAGATGATGTTTTGCGGCTCCTGTAGGGGCCTGCCAATTTTCCAGGGCATATCCACGCTTAAAAAATCGATGCCATTGCCGGAATACCAGACGATGATCTTGCTTCCCGTATAGGTTGCGGTATCCTGGATTTCAAAGCGGGTAGACAGCGGCGTATTTTCTACCGCAATCCCAAAGCTAAACATATACGCATCGTCTGCTTCTGACCAATCCTCCCGGAGGGTGTAGCCGTTATTTTCCTGGGGTTCTCCAATGGGGGCATAGGCTGGGTCAGATGCCAATTTTTTGCCGGCCGCTTCCATGGTGTTGTGGTCAATGTACAGCGTTCTCAGAAGGGTGATATCGGTCACGCCCAGCGCTGCAAGGGCAATGCGCACCGTTTTCTCCGCTTCCTCCGCTGTGGCAAAGGAAAAATCTTTCGGCTCTGTAAACATCCATCCCACGCTGTATTGGGCGTTTGTTTCATACGCTTCCTCCCCTGCGTAGATGGGATATTCTCTGTAAATCGCATACCGCTCCTCATCTACGTACTGAAAGACCTCATGGGGGTGATACCCGGTGCTTTTAAGCGACAGGAACGTTTTTCCCTTGTTGGTCGTGCCGGAATATTTTATGTGGGTATCCCCGGTGTCTTTCTGGGAAGCGGCAACGCCGTCCCCGCAGTGCGACAGGAAACGATCAATATCTTCCTCCGAAAAATGCTGCGGCAATCCTTCATACACCCCGGCTTTTCCGGCGTTTGCTTCTGTTTCAGGGGCACTGTGCTGCGTAGTTTGGGCTGCTGTGGCCGCAATCGGCTTTTCTGCGGAAGCCGTTTCTGCATTGCCTTTTGTACAGGCTGTGCAGGCAATGGCGATGCAAAGCCCCCACAGGAGAAAGCCAGCTTTTTGGAAACTGTTTGCCATAGGAAAACTCCTTTCAAATCCTGTCCATATCGTGGGTGTTTGGTTTTCCAATTTTCTGCATCCTCGAGAGCACGCCTGCATCCATTTGGTAAACCAAATCGCAAAGAACCGCAATATCTTCCTGGGAGCGGCTGGCAAGAATGATGGTTTTCCCCTGTTCCCGCAATCCCATCAAAAACGCCCGCATGTGGATCACGCCATCGTTATCCAGGCCGTTCATGGGTTCGTCCAGAATCAACACATCCGGGTCCTCCATGATCGCCTGGGCAAGCCCCAGCCGCTGCCGCATACCCATGGAGTATTTTCCCACATGCTTTCGGCTGTTTGGGTCCAGCCCCACAAGGGAAATGGCATCCCGAATTTTTTGCTTGTCCGGCTTGCCGGAGAGGGATGCCAAATAATACAGGTTGCGAAAGCCGGATACATTGGGCAAAAAGCCAGGGGCCTCAATGACCGCCCCGACTTTTTTGGGGACACGCAGGCCGTCTCCAATGGTTTGCCCCAGGACTGTTATCTCCCCTTCCGAAACGGCAAGCAAGCCGCAGATGCACTTAAACAGCACGGTTTTACCAGAACCATTTCTTCCGACAATCCCGTGGATTTTTCCCGCTTCAAAAGAAACTGTCACATTCTTCAGGGCTGTTGTCTCCTTGAACTTCTTTGTCACATTTCGCACCATCACCGCATAATCCATAAATAATCACTCCTTATCTGTTTCCACATTGCATTTTCCGATGGTCAGAACCAGTATGGCGCTGATTGCAAGCCCCAGCAGGGCCGGGCATAGGATCCCATAGGCACGGGAGGGCAAATACTGCTCCGTATGTCCCATTAGGCTGTAATCCATCCAATTCAGAGGGGATACCCACAAAATATACCGAATCGGCCCTGGGTTTCGTGCGCTGTAGTCCAAAATCAAAGAAATTGCGGACAGTGCTGCCATAAGCACAGCCCCCCAGCCCTTGCGCAGCCACAGATTGCAGGCCGCCATCATCACCCCCAGCAGGAAGCACACTGCGCTCATAGCAGCAAAACACCATAGGGTTGCTATCATGGGGTCCGTACTTTTTATAATGGTGTAGGGAAATTCCATATACACGCCGTAAATTCCCGGCACACCGTTCATGGCAGCCGTCCGCAGTGTAGCGCCCCAATCTCCGCTCCATTCCAGCTTGGGAAGAAGCCAAATCCAGGAAAACAGCCACATCATCAGCCCAAAGGCCAAACTTACCGCCAATATGTACAGCAGCTGACCCACCATCCACGCCCGCTTGCCGGAGCGCTGAATTACGAAGCGCTGCTGCCTTGTGCGGAAGGGGGCATCGGAAATCAGCAGCACATACCCCAGCATGATGGGCAGGAAGCTGGCTCCCATACAGGGCATAAAGGGCAGCACCCAGGGGGAAATCCGGGTCCCCAAATCGGAAGCATAGCTTACCAGTCCAAAAAGGCGATCGTTGCTGTACAGGAGCAGGTAGACGATTGCAGCCATGTATTTGGGATCGCCCAGCCAATGGAGGAAGTTCTGCTTTGCAATTCGCAATTCTTTCATCCGCTATACTCCTTTCCCATTTTCCGAATAAAACAAACCGTGAAGAAAAGGGATAATCCCGTCAGCACAAGCACCGTCCACAAAAAGCCAAGCCTCGGATCCTGCACCGGCTGTCCAAAGAGCACTTGGGCGGGACTGACCAACCGCCAAAAGGAACCGGAAGCAATTCGTATCAGCAAATTCAGGATACACTCTCCCGTGTAATACCCAATCAGGGGTGCCAAAAAGCCCACATAGGCATTGGGCAGCCAGGTCAGGATCATCAACGAAAACAGCGCCGCCTGTCCGCAAACCAAGCCCAAAAGAAAGGACTTGACCGCATAATACCACCCTGGCCCCATGGTTACAACCAGCATGGCATAGGTATCCTTCACTTCCTCATAGCGAACGGTGTGGGGAATCCCAAGGACAGAGAGAATCCCCACAAAGCCCCACAGCGCAGCCGCCCCCATCAAAAAAGCTGAGAGAAATACGGCGATCGCCTTACAGATGCCGTAGGACATCACGCCGATCCGCTCCATAGCTTGCTGCTGAAATCCACACTCTTTTTCAGTCAGATAACTGAACGCATAGGGAATGGTGGCAATCGCAAGGAGGACTGGTCCAGTAGACTGATGTCCCTCCAGCCCAAGCCGAATCAGCTGAACCACCCCCGCAAACACCGCATGCTCATAAGTCTTTACAGCCTCCGTTGCATTGAAACAGGCCCAGGAAAGGATAATCATAATACCCAGCAGGAATCGCATAGAGAAAATCGCTCTGCGCAATTCTGTCGCCAGTGCCCATCCAAACGTGTGTCTGTCTGCACAGCGTATTTTTGACACATTCAAATTGCATCCTCCTTTCGCCGCCACGACCCTCGCTTGCCGGGGCAAGGCTCATGGCGTTCTACACAGATTTTATAGTTCCTTACCCGTCAGCGCATCTACATACATAAATTCACAGAATCTGACACCAGGGTCCGCATGGGAAAAAGAAACTCGTGCAGCCCATGTGGGACGAAGCAGCCACTGCGACCGATCTTGCACATAGCGATAAACGAGACGAAATTCTTCCACCTTTTTATCTGTCCGATAAAGATCGTACCTGTATTTTTCCTTGACGACTTCCAGTGCCGTTTGCGCAGAAACCAGTCGTTCCGGTGCAGACTTCTCTCCCTGGATCACCCAAGGCGTGTACACATGCAGACTGGTAATGCCGTACTTGGTATACCAAACTACGACCTCACTGCCGCAGTAGGCCGCTGTCGCTCCATTCGGATCATATAGATAGGACATAGGGACACCGTCAACGGAAATGGCGAAGCTGAACATATAGGCGTCCTCTTCTTCGGACCAGTCATCCCGAAGTTTGTAGCCGTTGTTCTCTTCTTCCCCCATAATGGGGGCAAACCGTTCGTCAGTAGCCAGCAGCTTGCCCGCCTCAGCCATGGTATTGTGGTCGATGTAGAGTGTCCGCAGCAGCATCAGGTCTGTTAGGCCGAGCACGGCCAGAGCATCCCGGGCAGCCTGTTCTGCCTCCTGCTCCGAGGCAAACGCAAATTCTTTCGCCTCTGTAAACATCCAGCCAACGGAGTAGTCTGGATTCGTAACATAGTCTTCCTCGCCGACATAGATTGGATAATCGTAGTATGTTCTATGGCGGGCCGTATCACTATATTGGAATTCGGCATAAGGATGGTTATTGACACCCTCTATACCGTGCATATTGATAAAGGTATACCCATTTGTACATTCGCCGGTGTAATACGCCATAGAGCCGTCATCCGATTCTTTGCTGGATGTGACATCATTTCCGCAGGCACGGACAAATTCCTGAATGCGTTCCTTTGTTAACTTTGCAGGAGATGCTGTGTAAACCCCAGCCATTCCATTTTCTGGTACCCCCACAATGTCGGCATCGATGGAAAAGTTTTCATCGATCACTTCCTCCACATGGGTAGCTTCTGCGATGGCGGCAGGCTCCATAGGAATCTGCGCCGGGGCGGAAGCGACATCCGCATCCGTAACAGTCTGCGGCGGATTGGCAGGAGCGGCAGGTTTCGTGCTGGCACATCCTGCCAGAC
>X4_Red_Fox__coassemble_76_pt1 | contig 20773 bp, 20 predicted proteins | sample X4_Red_Fox__metabat2_low_PE_004 | metagenome-assembled genome bin X4_Red_Fox
GAAAGCATCGAGCGGGACCGGCTGGAGGAAATGGGGCCGAACATCTCCGACCAGGCCGTGGCGGCCCTGTACGCCCCCGCCGGGGCCATCGTCTGCCCCTTCGGCCTGACCTATGCCCTGGCGGAAAACGCCGCCGCCAACGGCGTGCAGTTCCAATTTGACACCCAGGTGCAGACCGTCACCCCCACCGCCCAGGGCTGGCGGTTGGAAACCTCCCAGGGGATTTTGGAGGCCCGGGTGGTGGTGAACGCCGCCGGTGTCCACGCCGACGAGCTGCACAACCAGGTTTCCGGCCAAAAGCTCACCATCCAGCCTCGGCGGGGAGACTACTTTCTGCTGGACCACAGCGCAGGCGAGCACGTGCGCCACACCATTTTTCAGCTGCCCGGGCCGATGGGCAAAGGCGTGCTGGTCTCCCCCACTGTCCATGGCAACCTGATTGTCGGCCCCACCGCCATTGACTGCCAGGACCGGGACAGCACCGCCACCACCCAGGAGGGGCTGGATCAGGTTCGCACCAAATCCGCCGCCACGGTGAAAAACCTGCCCCTAAAGCAGACCATCACCAGCTTCGCCGGTCTTCGTGCCCACGAGCAGGGCAGTGAATTTGTCATTCGCCAGTCCGCCCCGGGATTTGTGGACTGCGCCGGCATCGAGTCTCCCGGCCTTTCCGCCTCCCCTGCCATCGGCACAATGGTGTCCCGGCTGGTGCAGGAAATTCTGCCCCTGCCGGAAAACCCCGATTTCCAGCCCCGGCGCAAGGGAATCGTCAACCCCCAGGCCCTCTCCCTCCAGGAACGCAGCGACCTGATCCGCCGCAATCCTGCCTACGGCAACGTCATCTGCCGCTGTGAGGGCATCACCGAGGGAGAGATCCTGGACGCCATTCACCGCACCCCCGGTGCCCGGAGCATTGACGGTGTCAAGCGCCGCACCCGGGCCGGTATGGGCCGGTGCCAGGGCGGCTTTTGCAGCCCCAGGGTGCTGGAAATTCTCAGCCGGGAGCTGGGGATCCCCATGGAGGCCGTCACCAAATCCGGCGGCCATTCCCAGCTGATTCTGGGCCGGAACAAAGACCGGCTGTAGGAGGGACTTCCATGAAAACCTGTGATCTTGTGATTTTAGGCGGCGGGCCGGCCGGTCTGGCTGCCGCCGTGGCCGCCTGGGAAGCCGGCATCCGGGATCTGCTGATTCTGGAGCGGGACCGGGAGCTGGGCGGCATTCTCAACCAGTGCATCCACAACGGCTTCGGCCTGCACACCTTCCGCCAGGAGCTGACCGGGCCGGAGTACGCCCAGCGCTTTGTCAGCCAGGTGCAGCAGCTGGGGATCCCCTACAAGCTGAACACCATGGTGCTAGCTCTGGATTCAGACAAAACCGTCACTGCCATGAATCCCACCGACGGCCTGTTCCAGCTGCGGCCCAAGGCGGTGGTGCTGGCCATGGGCTGCCGGGAGCGTCCCCGTGGGGCGCTGAACATCCCCGGCTCCCGTCCGGCAGGCATCTACACCGCCGGCACTGCCCAGCGGCTGGTGAATATGGAGGGGCAGCTCCCCGGCCGGGAGTGCGTCATCCTCGGCTCCGGCGACATCGGCCTGATCATGGCCCGGCGCATGACCTTAGAAGGCGCTCACGTCCAGGTGGTGGCGGAGCTGATGCCCTACAGCGGCGGTCTGAAGCGGAACATCGTCCAGTGTCTGGACGACTTCGGCATCCCCCTGAAGTTGAGCCACACCGTGGTGGACATCCAGGGCAAGGAGCGGGTGGAAGGGGTCACCCTGGCCCGGGTGGAAAACGGCAGACCCGTCCCCGGTACCGAGGAAACCTATGCCTGCGACACCCTGCTGCTCAGCTGCGGCCTGATTCCCGAAAACGAGCTGACCCGCCAGGCCGGTGCCGCCATGAACCCGGTGACCAACGGCCCGCTGGTGAACGAATCCCTGGAAACCAGCATTCCCGGCGTGTTTGCCGCCGGAAACGTGCTCCATGTCCACGATTTGGTGGACTATGTCTCCCAGGAGGCTGCCGCCGCCGGCCGCAGTGCCGCCCGGTACATTCTGGAAGGCCCCAGCGCCCAGGCCGCTGCACTGTCCGTCCATTGCCAAAACGGGGTGCGCTACTGCGTGCCCGCCGCCATCCGGCCCCAGGCCCTGGAAGACGGCAGCAGCCTTACCCTGCGAATGCGGGTTGACGGTGTCTACCAAAATAAGGCCATCGTCCTGCGGCAGGGGCAGCAGGTGCTGCTGCGCCGGAAGCGCCGGGTGCTGGCCCCCGGCGAAATGGAAACCCTGTCCCTGGCTGCCAGTGCCCTGGACGGCCTGGACAGCCAGCAAATGCTGACCCTGGAATTGGAGGATGCGTAATGGAAACGGTACATCTGATTTGCATTGGCTGCCCCCTGGGCTGTCCTCTGGAAGCGGACCGGGACGGCGGCCAGGTTCTGGCCGTCCGGGGCAACACCTGCCCCAACGGCGAAAAGTACGCCCGGAAGGAGCTGACTGCACCCACCCGGATCCTCACCACCACGGTAGCCGTCTCCGGGGGCGTTCAGCCGGTGGTCAGCGTGAAAACCGCCGCCGACGTGCCCAAGCCCCTGCTGCTGGATTGTGTCCGGGCGCTGAAAGCGGTGTGCGTTCCGGCCCCCGTGGCACCGGGCCAGGTGGTGCTGGCCGACATCGCCGGGACCGGGGTGGATGTGATCGCCACCAAGGCAGTCGAAAAATCCACAGCTTCCCATGAATGAAACTTTAATTTGTCAAAATCCGGGCTTTTCTTGATTTTGTGCCGGGAGTGTGGTATAGTTATGGAAACCATCTGTAATCTGGAGGCATTTCCTGCATGATATCCTGTTTGAAGCAAGCCGCCTGCCTGACCTGCGCTGCGGCGGCTGCGCTCCTGCTATCCGGCTGCGGCGAGATCCAGCCCGCCGCCATCCCCACCGAAGTCATCACCCTGCCTACCGCCCACCAGGAAACCCAGCCCACCACCGACCCGGACAAAAACGTCACCCATCTGGAAGTGGTGATGGAGGCCGGGCAGCTGTATACCCTGGATTCCTACCCCAATCTGCAATCCGTGGATTTGAGCGGCTCCACCTGCTACAGCGCCATACTGGATTTTGCCCAGCGGCATCCTGACCTGGAGGTGCTGTACACCGTGGATATGGGCGGCTCGGTTATCTCCAATCAGGACAGCACCGCCACCTTGCCCTCCGGCGGCTACACCCTGGAGGCCCTGCTGGAAAATCTGGCCTATCTGCCCAAGCTCACCACTCTGTCTCTGCCTGGGATGAATCTCAGCGCCCAGCAGGTGGAGCAGCTGCTGCAAGCCTATCCGGAGCTAAACCTGGACTACACCGTGACCCTGTTCGGCACGGCCTACTCCCAGGACACCACCACCCTGGACCTCACCGCCATGACCACCCCCCAGGTGGAGGAGGCCGCCCAGAAGCTGGGCCTGCTGACCAATCTGACGGACGTGGAACTGAGCAGCAGCCTGACCATTCAGGACGTGGCCCTGCTGCAGGAGTCTGCCCCCCGGATCTCCTTCCACTACAGCTTTGAGCTGTTCGGCAAGACCATCTCCACCACCGACGAGGAGATCATCTTCAAAAATCAGGCCATCGGCAACCAGGGAGAGGCTGATATCCGCCAGGCTCTGCCCATTCTGGACGGCTGCCAGCGCTTCGTCCTGGACAACTGCCAAATCGACTCCGAAGTGCTGGCGAAAATCCGGGAGGACTTCCGGGACGGCCCCAAGGTGGTCTGGCGGGTTTTCTTCGGCGTGGATGGCCGCTACAACCTGCTGACGGACGCCGAAACCCTGCGGGCGGTGTACAATGTCACCGACAAGACCTGCGGCCCCATGAAATACTGCGAGGATGTCAAGTACATGGACATCGGCCACAACGAGCAGCTCACCGATTTGAGCTTTGTGGGCTACATGCCCAACATTGAGGTGCTGATTGCTTCCGGCTGCGCCGTGGAGGAGCTGGTGGGCTTTGAAAACTGCAAGAAGCTGACCTGGCTGGAACTGGCCAGCTGCGGCAAGCTGAAAAACATTGATTCCCTGGCCGGCTGCGAAAGCCTGACCTATCTGAACATCTGCTACACCAAGGTCACCGACCTGATGCCCCTGGACACCCTGCCGCTGAAACGCTTCGTCTATTTGAAGCCCAGAGTTTCCACCGAGGAGCAGAACACCTTTGTGGCCATCCACGACGGCTGCCGCAGTGTTTTCTACGGCTACAGCAACCCCTGGACCCCCTGGCGCTACGACGACAACGGCAAGACCTACAACGCCTATTACAAGGACGTGGTGCGCAAGGCCTTCAACTACGACGAGTTGGAGAAATACCTGCCAAAAACGAAAAAATAACCACAAAAACGGAGCAGAATCGGAATAGTCTTCCTGGTTCTGCTCCGTTTTTCATATTTCCCGGATAGAAAAAGGGCAGGTCTGCAACGGTGCAGACCTGCCGGTGGTGGACCCGAGGAGATTCGAACTCCCGACCCCTACAATGCGAATGTAATGCGCTCCCAGCTGCGCTACGGGCCCAACTTCCTTTGAATTATAACGCCCCGGCTGGAAAATGTCAAGGGCAAAGTTTCCTTTCTTCCCCCATCCGGGAAGAAAGCCGACCGGCTGCCCTGCTTCCGGGCCGGTTTTTCACTTTGCCGCCGGGAAATCCCGGGGCAAAAGCTTGACATCCTTTTGGCAGTCCTTTATAATTAACGTGTATACTGTTTCCAGGTTTTGTGGAAACCCAACAAGAAAGGAAGGAATTTCTCCATGAAGCGAAACCCTGTCACCCTGGACCCCGCCATGAAGGACGGGTATATTCCCGCTCCCTACGTGCTGGAGCCAGGCGAGCACATCAACGACTTTTATTTGGAGCCGGTGCTGTTCCCCAACGAAAACGGCCCCACCATCGGTGTTACCACCTGCGGTGTCATCGTCAAAGACGGCCTGTACTTTAAGGACATGGACAACGACGGCCAGCTGTCCCCCTATGAGGACTGGCGGCTGGACGACGAAACCCGTGCCAAGGACATGGTGGCCCACCTGCCCCTGAAACAGCAGGCCGGCCTGGTGCTGAACACCCTGTGGAACACCCCCCTGTCCATGACCCGTAAGGAAGCTCAGGACGAAAACGGCAACATCATCCCCAGCCGGATCTTCAAGCGCTATGACCCCAGCGAGCCCATCCCCAAGGGCATCCTGCCCGGCCTTGACAACCGGGTGGACGACGGCCAGGTTTTGGAGCAGAAGCTCACCGCCGGTGTCTACCGTGGCGAGATGCGGGCTGAGGCCGGTGTGGCTGCCCTGTATCAGAATCTGGGCAGCCAGTACGTGGAGTATGAAGCCTGCCAGGGCGGCGTGGCCATCCCCTACTCCCTGCACACCAACCCCATCAACATCGGCTACCCCGACTTTTTGGGCATGGGCGCCGCCTGCATGGGCGACGGCAGCTTTGACATGGTCTACGAAATGGCCCAGACCGACCGCAAGATGATGCACGCCTGCGGCCTGAACATCATGTACGGCCCCCAGGTGGACGTGTCCACCGATCCCCGCTGGCCCCGGAACTCCGGCACCTACGGCGAGCGGCCGGAGGTCACCGCCGGAATCACCCGGGAGTTGGTTCGGGGCTACCAGGACGGCGAGGACGGCCTGAAGGAAGGCTCCATCGTCCTCACCGTCAAGCACTTCCCCGGCGACGGCCCTGCGGAAAACGGCTTTGAGCCCCATCTGCCCATCGGCCAGTGGCGGCTGTACCCCACGGAAGGCTCCATGGAGAAATACCACCTGCCTCCGTTCCAGGCTGCTTTTGACATGCACGCTTCCGCCATTATGCCCGACTACTCCCGGATGGCCACCGACGGCCGCAGCACGCCCCAGTATTACCGGGGCAAGCTGACCTCCACGGAGCAGGTCGGCTCCACCTACTCCAAGGAGCTGATCACCGACCTGGCCCGGGATACCATGGGCTTTACCGGCTATGTCAACTCCGACTCCGGCATCACCACCACCCAGATTTACGGCGTGGAGGATTTGTCCGTGCCCCAGCGCTATGCCAAGGCCATCAGCGCCGGTACCGATGTCATCGGCGGCAACTACGATGCTGAAAACATCGTCAAGGCCGTGGAGGAAGGCAGCCTGCCCAAGGCGGATCTGGACAGGGCCAACTACCGCCGGCTGCTCGCCATGTTCCGGCAGAAGCGTGTGGATAACCCCTACCTGAACCCGGACGAGGCCGACCGGGTGCGCTCCGAAAATTTGCAGGGCGCTAAGGAAGCTGCCTACCGGGCCTGCCAGAAGGAAGTGGTGCTGGCCAAGAACCACGGCGGCGTGCTGCCCCTGGCCCCCGGCAAGAAGGTCTACATTGCCGTATTCTCCGGCGAGGATGCCGGTGCGGCCCTGGCCCAAATGATGGGCGCCGGTGTGGCTGGCAAGGACGACAACGAGGCCCTGCGCACCCAGCTGGCCCAGCTGTTCACCCAGCGGGGCTTCCAGGTGGTGGATACGCCTGAGGACTGCGACTATGCCTACCTCCACGTGTGGCCCAAGCAGAACAACATTGTCTTCGTCCAGCGCTCCATGCCGGTGCTGGAGCTGGTGGACGGCCTGATGCACGAGGAGCGGGAGGTCAACAAGTCCCAGAAAAAGACCGGCAACCGCATCCCCATCCGCACCCTGCGGGGCGTGGATCAGATCCCTGCCCTGGCCGAGACGGTCCACGCCCACGGCGGCAAGGTGATCGCCACCTGCGTGGTGTGCAACCCCTGGATCCTGGATAAGCTGGAGCCGTACTGCGACGGCCTGACCTTCCAGTACACCGTCTCCCCGGTGGCTATGGGCAATGCCCTGGGCGCTCAGCTGGATGTGCTCACCGGCGCTTTCCACCCCACCGGCCGGATGAGCCTGACCATGGTCTCCTCCCCGGAGGTCATCGCCATCACCGAGCGGGAAATCGACGGCGTTGTCCGGGAGATCTGCGCCTCCCCCAACGATGTGCCCGGCTACGACAAGGACCAGTACATCGACCCTGCCATCCTGGCCAAGGTCAGAGGCGGCAGCTACGCCTACTGCGATGCCGACGGCAACTACTACCGCTCCGGCTTCGGTCTGCGCTATTAAGTCCCGTTTTCTAACCTGCGCCGCCTGTCCCGCCCCTGGGGCAGGCGGCAAAATGTTACAATTCATCCACATATTTTTTGGTAAGGTCTGCTATACTGGTAGCATATCTCAGGGTAAGGAGGTTTTTGTATGGGAGATATTCTTGCGGTGATCCTGTTCTGCTGGCTGGGCTGGAAGGCTCTGGGCCTGGCATTCCGGCTCACCTGGGGTGCGGCGAAAATCGCAGCCACGCTGCTGATGGGCCTGGCCCTGCCCATTCTGGTTGGCTGTCTGCTGTTTGCCGGCGGGCTGCTCCTGCTGCTGCCCCTGGGCATGATCGCCGTTGCCTTTGCTCTGCTGAAAGCCTGCACATAACCCCGGAGCGCCCCCGGCCGTTCCGGCAAACAAAATCAAAACAGCCCGCCCCGGAAGACAGCTTCCAGGGCGGGCTTTCGCTTGTTAAAATCCTGTCCTTGCAGGCGGGCTTACCTACAAGGTATTCTTCAAAATCCCCGATTTTCCGGGTGCGGACTGTCCCGCCGCTTTGCCTCTAGACGGGACATTTGAGGGAAGGTGACAGTCTACAGGTAGGCCCTGTTGGCAATGACCTCCCCTGCTTCCACCTTCATGCCGGCGGGCAGGTGGTTTTCCGCCTTGACGATGGCCCCCAGACAGACATGGATTCCCTCTTCCAGGGTGCACCCGTGGTCCACAATGGCGCAGCAGTTGACGATGCAGCCTTTCTTGACCACGCAGAGCGTGTTGACAATGGCCCCCGGCAGAACCACCGTTCCCGGGGCCAGGGCTGCCTTGGGGCTGACATAGGCCCGGGGGTGCACCAGAACCGGCAGGGCGCAGCCCGCCGCTTCCAGCCGATTCAGCCAGGAAAGCCGCAGGGCGTTATTGCCAAAAGCCGGGTAAAATTCCCTATTCTCCCCGATAAAGGCCGAAAATTCTTCGCATTTTCCAACCGCCCGCTCTGCGGCATCGTCCAGGAACAGCACCCGATAGCCCAGCTGCTCCGCCACATCCGCCACGGTTTGGCCGTAGCCTCCGGCGCCTAAAATCACCAGCGTTTTCTCCGTCATACCGGCTCTCCAAAGGTGTCAGGGCGGTTGGGGTTGAAAATCTCGTTGCAGGTCATCACCGTCACCAGGTCTTCGGTGTCGGACAGGTTGATGATGTTGTGGGTCCAGCCGGGAATCATGTAAACTGCCTCGATTTTATCCCCGGAAACTTCAAATTCCACCATTTCCCCGGTGTGAATGTTCCGCTCCTGGATCATGCCGTGGCCGTGAACCACGATGAACTGCTCCCACTTGCTGTTGTGCCAGTGCTGGCCCTTGGTGATGCCGGGCTTGGAGATGTTGATGCTCACCTGGCCGCAGTCGGCGGTGTGCACCAGCTCGGTGAAGCTGCCCCGGTTGTCGCAGTTCATCTTCATGGCGTACTTGAATTTTTCCTTGGGCAGGTAGGTCAGATACAGGCTGAACAGCTTCTTGGCGAAGCTGCCCTCCGGCATTTTGGGCATCAGCAGGCTGGCGGGCTGGTCCTTAAACGCCGCCAGCAGGTCCACGATCTCCCCCAAGGTGACCTTGTGGCTGACGGGCACGCAGCAGTAGCGGCCACCCTCGGTGAGCACCGTCTCCACGCCGTCAAATTCGCAGTGCTGCTCCTTGCCCTCCAGCAGGTCGAACATGCCCTCCACCAGGTCGTCAATGTAGAGCACCTCCAGCTCGGTGGAGCGGTCGTTGACGGTGAACGGCTCATCGTTGGCCACTGCCCAGCAGAAGGTGGAAATGGCGCTGTTGTACTTGGGGCGGCTGTGGCCCATGAGGTTGACGAAGCGGTAAACCGCCACCTTGGCCCCCGTCTCCTGGGCGTAGGCGAAGAACAGCTCCTCTCCGGCCTTCTTGCTGCGGCCGTACTCCGAATTGCCAAACCGCCCCGCCAGGGTGGCCTGGACGGAGGAAGAAGGCATGATAGGGGCCTTATTGCCGTATTTTTTCAGATTGTTCAGCAAATCCGAGGCAAAGCCAAAGTTTCCCGCCATAAAATCCTCAGGATTTTCCGGGCGGTTCACTCCCGCCAGGTTGAAGACGAAGTCCGCCTTGCGGCAGTATTCCGCCAGCTGGGCCGGCGTGGAGTCCAGGTCGTATTCGTAGATCTCCCCAATGTGCAGGTTGGGCCGGGTCCGATTCTTGCCGTCCCGGATGTTTTTCAAATTGGCCACCAGGGCGGTTCCCACCATTCCCTTAGCACCGGTAACTAAGATGTTCATAGCATCCTCCCTATTTTGCAAACGCCCTGCCGGTGCAGGGGCATTTGATATCGGTTTCCCCCCGACTATCGCACAAACTGGCGGTACTTGTCAACCCTTTGGCTTCTTCTGGGGCAGCGGCGGAAGCTCCTCCATCTCCACATCGAAAATCAGGTCGTCAAAATCATCGTCCATCTTATGGTCATTGCAGTGATACCTGTCCCGATTGGGGGCCAGCGGCTCGATCCAGAATGCACTTCCATACTTATGTCCCAACTGTAGGCCGGAAGTCCAGCTCAAATCATACAGGTAGTCTATATCTTTTCCAGTCTGCTTCGCAATCTGCTCCGCCATGCCCGGATAATCTCCCAGCGTTTGGGATGCACTGGACAGGTTTACATAGCCCTTTGTCAGGTGAAACTCCAAAACGATTCGGTTGTCGGGAAACTGCCCGTCTCCAACGACCAGGTTTGTACGTACGCCGGGATATTTGATCTGCTCGCCGTTCAGAAAAACTTTTCCCTGGAAGTTCAGTTTTCTGGGAAAGCCCAGGGCGATTCCCTGCTTATGCGGGGAGTTGGTAGACACAAAGTTGATGGTTAGGCGGCAGTCTATCGGGGCAGAGAATGTTTTCCAGCGGTAGTAGCCGACACCGTCTTCCTCGACATAGGATTCGTCCTTAAAGGCACTGTTGTTTGGTAGCATATTTTTTCTCCTTTTTATTATTGTGTTGGCGAATGTCTCTTCGCCAGGAAGTCTATAAACACAATAACGCTTATCGTTCCCACCGCCAGCCAGGGGTATGGGTTCGGGCTGAAACGTTCCGCACGCCGAAGGTACCCGCTCTTGCCGGGGATGTTCTGGTATGGATACGTTTTACGCCATTTCAAAATCTATGAAATTTCTATATTTCGCACTGCACCTGTTACAGCCAAGCGTAACCCATATCCAGGTAAACCCATTGTCCGCTTCTGCGATTCCCAGGTCTTTTAGCTCCTGCGTGTCAGGATACTCATATCTAAGGCCGACAGAGAAATCATTTTCCCCACACTTCCTGCATCCAATCGGTCTTGCGGCGATATTGGTATGCTGTAAGTTTTCTTCGCAGCATACATAACCATCACAGCTGCTGTCAAAAACAGGAATTACTTTGCCGCATTTTTTACAGCGAGCTTCCAGCGCCAGTTTACGATCCTTCGGAAATAGGTACATTTTTGAGAAAAGGCTGTTCTTTATTTCTCCAACAGCATATATCTCGAAATCATGGGCGTTGCAGCATGTAAGGATTCCTTCTATCTGCGTGTGATCGGAATCTACATTTTGCCGTGTAACATCAAAATATGGCAGAATTTTCTTTGGAATCATATTTTCTTATACCTCCCACTTCCAGGTGACACCCCCGTTTTGTCAGATAATTTTCTTACCAATGCACTGCAAATAGAATAGTATAACAGTGCAGATAGATGGTTATTGGCTCGCCTTGTGAATCTTGGAGCCAAAAACTCCCGTGTCCAGTTTGCTTACATTTGCTCCTGTTGTCTACGTTGTAGCCTTCCGGCAGCAAATGGCTAATTTTCGTTGCTGTGCTTAATATCTGTTTCCTGTTGGCTATTCGATAGCTGACGAAGCAGTTCCTCCATGTCTTCCGCTTCATCGGAGTCAGAATACAGGGATACTTTTGTCTGGAAGAAATCCCTGTCTATTGCGGATACCATCCGTTCCGTGGATAATGTATAATAATCCGCTTCGCCATCCGTGCTTTTTACATGTACCACTTCGCCGTCTCTCTGAACTTCGCAGCATACATAACACGCATAACCAATGCGAAACGGCAAGCGGTGGTCATAGCACTTCCTGGTAGAAAAATCCACCCAATAAAGACTAACTTCAAGAGAACAGCCGTATTGCGCAAACAAGGGTGAATAGCAGGCAACAGCTTTGGCGTATGCTTCCAGCATCATACCTTCGTGCGTTATGATACGCTGATCCTCTTTTTTATCATACACAAATTTATCCACAAATTTTGACTTCATCAAAATCCTCTCCTGCGTATTCTGCTGCCAATGCCATTGCTGGCAAAAAGCAGGTTGGTGCCTATGGTGTTTGAACGATACGCCGTCCGTGCAGCGTGCTTCCCTTACCGTAAGATGCGTAGTCTATTTAATTCTTCATTTCCGTCAGGAACGGATAGATTTCGTCCATGCTGACACCATAGTCGTTCTTTATCGTCGGGTCTGCGCCGTGCTGCATCAGCAGGGAATAGATGCCCATTGGCGTTTTCCTATTTCCCATGCTCAATGGGACATTTCCCCACTGGTTTTTCGCATTCACATCAGCGCCTGCCTCTATCAGCAGAGCGACGATTTCTTCATTGCCGCACTGGACGGCAAAGTGGAGCGCCGTGAAGCCGCACTCGTCGGCAGTCCGTACATCCGCACCTCGTTTCAGCAGGTACTTCACCGCCTCCACCCGGCCGTAGCAGGCTGCATTGCTCAGCAACGTTCGGCCGTCCCGGTCTTTTTCTTCCAGGTCCTGGATTTCTTCCATCGCCGCAAGGATTTGGCTGTCCGGCACAACATCCTCCGGCCCCGGCATCAGCTCCGCCGTGCACTGCATGTCCAGCGCAATGTCCTCAATTTTTGTTCTCTTTCTTGCCCGTCTCATAATCTTTTCTCCTATATGTAACTTATTTTTTGGAAAAATCTCTATTTTTGTAATTGTAGTGCTTTCGGTTCTGAATAGACACGCTGGGGATGGACAAGCACAGGCTCAGGTCCCCATCCAGTACGTTCATTTTGCACACGAAAGACTGCAAATTTGGCATACTTTTCAAAAAATCCAGATTGGGCAGGGCATTACTGCCTTGAAGAACCAGCGTATCCAGTTTTTCCAGACAGGATAACACAGAAAAATCCTGGATTCTGCCGCAGGTATCCACGGTCAGGCTTTGCAGAGAGCCAGCCACGCCAGACAACTGGGAAATATCCTCCAACCGCCTGTTGCAGGTTAAGTCCAAGTGCTCAAGTCCCACAGCATGATGCAGCCCGGACAGCGAGCGAATTGGGGCTTGGCAAATCGTCAATTCTTCCAGGCTCCCGTAAGGCAGGGCATTTTCCAGGGAATCCCCCGCAGGAAGCCCCTCTGCAAGGCTCAGGGATTTGACCGCTTTCAGCATTTGGATATTTTTATGCCCCCTCGGCCCAACCGCCTGCAAGGTTTCTAAATTTGAAAGCCTGCTGTAATCCACCTCTGCCCAATAGCTGTCCTTTGGCCCAAATACGGTTTCGCAGTGAAGCCACCGAAGATTTGGCAAATCATACAGCGGCGAAAAGTCAAAGGTGCGCTTTGTCGAGGACGGAACCACCCACACCGCTTCCAGGCTTGGACATTGGCGCAAAAATCCAATGTCCTCCGCCACCACCAATGCCTTTGTCAATTTCCGGCTCTGAATCAGGTGGATATGCTCTTCCAAGGTTTTCCGGGAGTGAAGCACCGTGGGTGCTCTGCAAAATGCTTCCATCGGATTGCAGACTACCAGCGCACCCTCTTCATCGTCCGCCATCAATGGATGGAAATAAAATTCGTCTGTCTGGGGCAGCAGCTGATGCAGGGTGAACAACTCCATGGCAATTTCTCCTTTGAAAATCAGAATTTCGTTCTGCCTGGGCTGTAAAGCTCTGGTTCAATTCACCCCAGGGCCGGCAGAATCCTCCTGGGAAGCCACTTTCTCAACCCCAAGTATAATGTCGCTATGGTCCTCGTAATACACCTTGTACACCTCTCCCACCTGAAAATCCTCCGGGAAGATCTTCTTTTTTGCAAAGGTGTCTAAATATACGGCGTACAACTGGCCAGTTTCATCATAGAACATGTACTTCCATGTAAAAGGCAGGGGGGGCGGCCGTACTGGAATCGCGGTATTGTCTATAAAGCTCTGCCTGGAAGGACTCTACTTTGGGGGAACGCAGATGCACGGTGTACTCAATTCCCGAGTAAAGCCCCATCAAAATTGCCAGGATTCCCACAATGAAGAAATCTTTCTTAAAGGATGGCCGTCCAATGTTCGAAATAAGCAGGCCGCAAATGCCAACCAGCACAAGGACGCCGCCTTCTGCCCATATTCGATAGACTATACCTTCGTAGTTAAGTACCAAAATGATCCCTCCCCTTCTTGCGCCCATTGGGCATTCTTTCCTGTCATTATATCGAAACGCCGTTGCCATTGCAAGAAAAAATGTCACCGGAATTGACACCGTATGCCCCAGGAAGCGTCCGGCTGGATTCCTGATAGAAAGTTCCGCTTGGTGAAGATTTCTTTCCGCTTGCGCCTGGGGCAGCCCTGTGCTATAATGTGGTGACGAATTTTGGAAAAAAGAAGGAATCCACCATGAATCAGGACTTAACCCAGGGAAAACCCAGCTCCGTTCTTTGGAAATTCTGCCTGCCCCTGTTTGGCAGCATTGTGTTCCAGCAGCTATACAACATTGCCGACAGCTGGGTTGCCGGAAAATTCATCGGCCAGAACGCCCTGGCCGCCGTGGGAAACAGCTATGAAATCACCCTGATTTTCCTGGCGTTCGCCTTCGGCTGCAACATGGGCTGCTCCGTGCTGGTGTCCCAGCTGTTCGGCGCTAAGGACTACAGCCGGATGAAAACCGCCGTCCATACCGCACTGCTGGCCAGTCTGGCGGTGTGCCTAAGCCTGATGGGCTTGGGCCTGGGCCTGGCCCGGCAGCTGCTGGGGGCCATCCGCACCCCCCAGGCGGTGTTTGCCGACTCGCTGCTGTATCTGAACATCTACCTGCTGGGGCTGCCCTTTGTATTCTTTTACAATCTGGCCACAGGCATTTTCTCCGCTCTGGGGGACAGCCGAACGCCCTTCCTCTTCCTGGCGGTGTCCTCCCTGGGCAACATCGCCGTGGACATTCTCTTTGTCACCGAATTTCAGATGGGCGTGGCCGGTGTGGCCTGGGCCACCTTCCTGTGCCAGGGGATCAGCTGCCTGCTGGCGGTGTGGGTCATTTTCCGGCGCCTGCGGGCCATTCCTGCCCAGGATGTGCGCCCCTTCTCCTGGCCCATGCTGCGCCGCTTTGCCGCCATTGCCATCCCCAGCACCTTGCAGCAGAGCTTCATCTCCGTGGGCAACCTCCTGATCCAGGGGGTCATCAACGGATTCGGCCCGGAGGTCATGGCGGGCTACTCTGCCGCCGTGAAGCTGAACAATTTGGTCATCACCTCCTTCACCACCCTGGGCAACGGCGTGTCCAACTTTGCCGCCCAGAATATCGGTGCCGGCCTGTGGGACCGGGTACGTTCCGGCTTTTCCGCCGGGCTGCGGATGGTCTGGCTGCTGTGCGTGCCGCTGGCTGGGCTGTATTTCTTCTTCGGCCGGGGGCTGATGGGCCTGTTCCTCCAATCCCCCACGGCGCTGGCGCTGGACAGCGGCGTGGCCTTCCTGCGGGTGGTGTCGCCATTTTACTTCGTGGTGTCGGCCAAGCTGATCGCCGACGGCATCCTGCGGGGCGCCGGACAAATGGGCCGGTTTATGGCCGCCACCTTTACGGACCTGATCCTGCGGGTGGCGCTGGCCATTGCCCTGTCCGCCACAGCCCTGGGCTACTGGGGCATCTGGTGCGGCTGGCCCATCGGCTGGGCCGTGGCCGCCCTCCTGTCCCTGATTTTCTACCGAAAAACCCTTCAGGAAAATACATAACCCGATCCTGCTTACAAAAAGCCCCCGGTTCCGCAAAACCGGGGGCTTTCTATTGGACGGTATCCAAGAGGATGGGTCCTCACAGCTCGGCTTTCTCCGGCTGGAGTTTTTCCAGCAGCCGCTCCGGGACTTGCAGCAGCTGCCAGTTCCAGAACAGGCTGTAGATATAGGAGATGCCGAAAATCTGGCCGATGGCCTTGGGGCCTTTGAACAGCATCGGCTCCCATGGGGCATCCCCAGTATGCCGGGTGACCCGGCGGTATGCCAGCAGCACGGAACTTTTGGTCAGGGTCTTGCTGTCCTCCTTCCGGGAAATCAGCAGTTCTCCGCTGTAGCTGCCGTCTTTCTTCCGCTTCACCCGGTAGGAAAAGGGCAGCCCGGAGGCCGTGCGGTAGAGGCAGTCCTGGTGGGCAATCACCACCTGCCACAGCGCTTCCTCCCCGTCCCCGCCCCGGCGCAGGCAGTCATGGAGGGCTTCCAGGGGCCTCTGCCGCTGGGCAAGCGGGCTTTTTTCAAAATCTTCCATTGTTTCTCCCCCTTTTCCTGGCGTTACGTTCCCTCCGGCCGCAGGTGCAGCAGCACCACCTCCGGCGCATTGCCCCATCTGGGGATGGGGGCCGTGTTGGCGCAGCCTGCGGACACCACCAGATGTCCCTCGTAAATCCCATGGTGATACTTGGGAAACAGCCCCTGCCCAGGGGCAAATATCCCCCGGCCCAGCAGCCGAATCTGCCCGCCGTGGCAGTGGCCGCTGAGAACCAGGTCCAGGCCACAGGCCGCCAGCTCCGGGTAATACTCCGGGTGATGGCACAGCAGCACCCGCACCCCCGGCTGTGCGGCAAAGCGCTGCAAAAAGTCCCGGTCCAGGGTTTTGGTGATCTGGCGGCTGGGGATGCCGCCAATGGTAAGGCCGCCTATCTCCACCGCCGAATTTTCCAGCAGCTGCACACCGGCCTCTGCCATCACCGCCCGGTCCTCCTGCGTCAGGTACAGCTCGTGGTTGCCCCGGCACAGCACCATCGGTGCAATGCGGCTGCCCTCCCGGAAAAACTGCCAGCCGTATTCCCGGCTGGTCTTTCCCCCGGTGCGGCCGCCCAGCACCACTTCCATCGTCCGAATCCCCTGGCAAATCAGCCGGGAGCTGAAACTGCGGTCCTCGCTGTCCAGATTCTCCCCCCGGCTGTGCCGCTCCAGGGTATCCCCCGCCACCGCAATCACATCCGGCTTGGCCCGGCGCAGAATTTCCAGCACCGGGCTTGGGTCATATTCGTGCAGATCCGTCACCAGAGCGATCTGAACCGGCTGGGGCACGCCGCAGGTCAGGGTATATTCCGTTGCCAGCATGGGACACCATCTCCCTTGGTTTGATGCTATCACTATAGCGCAAAATCCGAAAAATAGCAACGGCCAAAGCGCTCCGCCCCGCCGATTCCGACCCATATCCCTGCCGGCATCACAAAAAATTTTCAATTCCACGTTTTTCCTACTTGTTATTCCCGGATACGGCATGGTATAATGGCCTTAGCTACAAAATCCGGCAGACTGCTGCCTTCCTGGAGGGACGTGCGTATGGCCACATCCGAATTTTCCAAAGCCATGATTGCCCAGGGGATGAAAGACCTGCTGAAAACACAGCCCCTGGAGAATATCTCCATCGGCGACCTGGCCCGGCACTGCCAGATCAGCCGCAGCACCATCTATTACCATTTTAAGGACAAATACGACATTGTCAGCTGGATTTTCCACTCGGAAATCCAGGCCGTGGTCTGCACCAACAAGCAGGTGGGCGCCTGGACGGAAAATCTGCTGGATATGTGCCTGTATCTTCAGCGCAACCGGGAGTTTTACATCCGGGTGCTGCGGGACATTGGACAGAACAGCTTTACCGAATGTCTGATTTCCTTCTGCAAGGAGGTCATTTTCCACCTGTTCCAGGAATCCAACGCCGACCGGGTGCTGACCCAGCAGCAGATCCAGACCATTACGGATTTCTATGCCTACGGCATTGTGGGGCTGATCACCGATTGGAGCCAGCGGGGCATGGTCACCGACCCGACCCTCGCCGCCCAGACCATCCGGGAGGTCATCAGCGGCAGCATTTACCAGAAAATGGTTTCCCTGCAATCGGAGCAGTGATTTTGCAATGCAGTTTTTTCGACAATTCAAAAAGGAGGCTGCCATGGCAGCCTCCTTTGCTTTTACTATGTCTCTTTTTTTCCGGGCTGCTCCAGGAAGTCCTTGATTTTCCGGCCGTCTGCGAAGCCCTTTTGGTACAGCTCCACCAGGTGCTGGTGGTTTTCCTCGGTCCTGTCCCGGGTGAGGGTGGTGACGCCGCAGGTGTCGTCCGGGGCCACGATCAGCAGCCGCCCCTGGGAGGCATACAGCTCCGCCAGGGCCACGCCGGTGTTGTAGGTCTCCGCCCGCTGGCACAGCCGCTGGGCAGCCACCGGATAGTCCCGGCGGATCATCTTTGCCAGCTTCTCGTCCATTTCCGGGGTGCGGACAAAATCCTCCGGCTTGGTCAGCAGCAGCACCACCTTGTCACAGCCCAGGGAAAAGGCTTTCCCGATGGGAATGGGGTCGCTGAGCGCCCCGTCAAAGTAATCCCGGCCCTGCACCTGATAGGGATGGCACACAAAGGGAATGGCGCAGGAGGCTTTCAGGGGGTCATAGCTGTCTAAGTCCAGGTCCTGCCTGCTGAAATACCGGGGCTCCCCGGTGACGGCATCGGTGGCCACCACGTAGTAGTCCATTTTGTTTTGCAGAAACGCCTGGTAATCCAGGGGATTCTCCCCCTCGGACCCGCTGAGGGTATCATACACATAGTCTAAGTCGATAAAGGTTTTTTTCTTCAGGAAGTTGGAAATTCCGGCATATTCCTTCCTTGCGCCATACTCCGTATAGAAGCGGAAATTCCGCCCCTTCTGTCCGGCGGCGAAGGAGGCCAGGTTGGCGCTGCCTGCGGAAACGCCGATTCCCACATCAAAGCGGATCCCCTGTTCCAGGCAGTAGTCCAGCACACCGGCGGCATAAATTCCACGGTAGCCCCCGCCCACATCTACGATTCCCAGTTTCATGGTGTTCACCCTTTCTTGCGAAATTATTCTGCAAGTGTATCCTATCACATCTTTTTGGGGTTTGCAAAAGAAATCCGTCATTATGAGGAAAAATTTACCAAAATTTCAAAATCTGCTGTTTCCAAATCCAGCATAGCCCCCTGGGCGGGACTTTGCAATGGGCAGATTGGCCCCGCTGCCTAAAAATCGTTTTTTTCGGAGATTGTCGAAAAAAGTCCCGGCTGTGCCAGAGGGCTTCCTGGGAAAAACAGTTGAATTTCCGAAAAAGAGCCGCTATAATGGACATAGATTCTCCGTTTCCAGAACAGAAATGAGGTCCTTTTCTATGGCTGATTTTACGAAAAAAGCAATCCGCAGCGCCTTTTTGACACTTTTGGAGGAAAAACCTCTGAAGCAGATTTCCGTGCGGGACATTGTCGAGACCTGCGGAATCAACCGCAACACCTTTTACTACCACTATCAGGACATTCCCCAGCTGCTGGAATCCATCGTCAGCGAGGAAGCGGACCGGCTGGTGATGGCCCATCCCCGGTTCGACTCCATGGAAGCCTGCCTGAATGCCATTATCTCCTTTGTTCTGAGCAACAAAACCCTGGTGATGCACATTTACAAGTCCGTAAACCGGGATGTGTTTGAGCGCTACCAGTGGTGGGTGTGCGACTGTGTGGTCACCCGGTATGTGGACGGGCTGATTGCCGGACGGCCCATCTCCCCCCAGGACCGGGAGCTGATCATTTCCTATGCCAAAAGCGTGGGCTTCGGCCTGGTGCTGGGCTGGCTGGAAAGCGGAATGGACGGCAAGATTTGGGACTTTACCCACCGCATCTGCCAGCTGAAGCTGGGGGACCTGGACCGGGTCATTGACCGGTGTGTCCAGGAGGCGCTTTCCAGCTGAACATCTTCCGTTTTTTCACGGAAGTACGAAAAACCTTAGATTTTTAGGAGGATAGGAGGGTATCCATCGTGAATCAAAAGTGGCTGCGCAGTCTTTTTCGCCGCCGGGTGCTGATTGCCCTGCTGATCGTGGTGCAGTGCGGATTTTTGTTCTATCTGATCGCCACCGGCAGCCGGCTTTCTGCGGCGCTGAACCAGTTTTTGCGGCTGATCAGCATTCTGGTGATTCTGTACATCATCTCCAAGCGGGACAAGGGGGCCTACAAAACCGCCTGGATTTTGCTGATCCTCACCTTCCCCCTGTTCGGCGGCCTGTTTTATCTGCTCTTTACCTGCCAGTCCTCCAAAAAGCGGATCGCCAAGCGCATTGACCAGATCCAGTCCCAGACCCAGGGGCTTTCCCTGCTTCCCGGCAGCGGCTATGACCAGGCCCGGCAGCAGATGGGCACCGTGTTCCCCCAGGTGCGGTATTTGCAGGATTTTGTGGGCTATCCCGTATACCAAAACACCGCCACCACCTATTACCCCACCGGGCAGGACATGCTGCAAGGGCTGCTGCCCCAGCTGCGCCGGGCCAAGCGGTACATCTTCCTGGAGTTTTTCATCATCCAGGAGGGGGTCATGTGGAATCAAATCCTGGAAATCCTCGCCCAAAAGGCCGCCGAAGGGGTAACGGTCCGGGTGCTCTATGACGATTTGGGCTGCTTTCTGAAAATCCCGGCGGATTTTCCCCAGCAGCTCCAAGCCAAAGGCATCGCCTGCTACAAATTCAATCCCTTCCGGCCCTTCCTCACCGCCATGCAGAACAACCGGGACCACCGCAAAATCATTGCCATCGACGGCCAGGTGGCCTTCACCGGGGGCATCAACCTGGCGGATGAGTACATCAATGCCGTGGAGCGGTTCGGCTACTGGAAGGACTCCGGCATCTGCCTGGAGGGCAAGGCCGCCTGGAGCCTGACGCTGATGTTCCTGCAAACCTGGCAGCTGTGCACCAAGCAGGCGGAGGACTTCGCCCAGTTTTATCCCTGGCAGCATACCCCCTGCCAAATCCCCACCGACGGCTTCGTCCTGCCCTACGGCGACAGCCCCATGGATGCGGAAAATGTCGGCGAGCACGTGTATCTGCAAATCCTCAACCAGGCCACCGACTATGTCTACATCTGCACGCCCTATCTCATTGTGGACGACAGCATGGTTTCGGCCCTGACCCTGGCCGCCAAGCGTGGGGTGGATGTGCGCATTCTCACCCCCCACATCTGGGACAAGCGGCTGGTGCATATGACCACCCGCTCCTACTACCGGGAGCTGATTCAAGAGGGCGTGAAAATCTACGAATTTTCCCAGGGCTTCCTCCACGCCAAGTCCTTCGTCTGCGACGACCGCATTGCCACCGTGGGCACCACCAATCTGGACTTCCGCAGTCTCTACCTCCACTTCGAGTGCGGCGTGTGGATGTATGGCACGGCCTCGGTGCGGGATGTAAAGCAGGACTTCCTGGACACCCTCCCCTCCTGCCAGCAGATCACCGAAGCAGACACCTTCCAATACCCGATTGGCAAATTTTTCCAGGAGTGCCTGCGAATTTTCGCCCCGCTGATGTAACCAAAAACCTGCGTACCGTTTTATCCCGGTACGCAGGTTTTTTGCGCTTTATTGAAATGGGTCGGGCAGCAAGCTCCCCTGGCCGTCGTGGAAGATGCCGCCTGC
>X4_Red_Fox__coassemble_79_pt1 | contig 20254 bp, 21 predicted proteins | sample X4_Red_Fox__metabat2_low_PE_004 | metagenome-assembled genome bin X4_Red_Fox
GGTCAGCCCAAAATGGGCAGGGTCGCCAGCCCCAGCAGGAAGGGCACCGTCAGCTTCTCCTGCCGGGCCATGGCCAGGGCGAAAATCTCGTCGGTATTAAAAAAGGCGATCACCAGCCGGGGCAGCAGGCCGATCTCCTGGCCCATCCGCTGGCCCAGGGCCAGGCTCATCAGGGCGTAGCGGCTGTTGATGATCAGCTGGGTCAGCACCAGCTCCCACAGCCCGGCCGCCGCCACGATCACCGTCAGCCCGGCGAACTGTCCGGCGCTGGTCAAATTCGTCAGGGAAATCAGCGCCGCTTCCCAGGCCCGGACCCCCTGGCTCACCGCCATGGCCCCGAAGCCGAAGCTCACCGAGAAATACCCCATCCCCACAGGCAGCCCCCGGCGAAGCCCTGCACTGTACTCTGTATTCATACTTCTCTCTCCCAAATCCATAGATTTGATAATTTTTTATTATAATCCAGTCCTTTCGGGAAATCAAGACAAAATCCAGAAAAAGCAGGAAACCGTTTTCCGATTTCCTGCTTGGCGTGAACTGAAATTTTATTCCTTATTGTTTAACAGTTTATTGGTTCTTTCCACCGGGAATCTGTCCTCTATATCCACAATTTGGAACAGATTTAGCGGCAATTCGTTCTCTCCGATCAGAGCAAGATATTCTGCAACCGCTCTGCGATCGATCATAATTTTTCCATGCCCAGCCCAATGGCGGTTGCTCTCTTTCTTTTTCAATCCAGAAATCCAGTATTCGTCGCCATTTTCAATATCCACATAGTTTGCATAACTGCCATTGTATTTCTGAAAGGCATGGTCATGGAAGTAAATGGTTTTCTTGGTTTTTGACGTTTTCACGTAGCCAATCCACGCCGGGCCATCATCAGAATAGCCCGTTTTCAATTCTATATACATCAAGTCCTTAATCATTTCTATCACCTCGTGATTCAAATTGATTGGTGGCCATATTATACCCTGTCGTCTGTCGAAAAGATAGCGTATTTTGTGAACTTTGGCGCTGAAAAAGCAGGAAGCCGTTTCCGATTTCCTGCTTGGTGTGAACTGAAATTTTATTCCCGTCTACTCCGCTTTTTCTTCCGGGGAACTGGCGGTGGGGAGAAGGTCTGGATATAGTCCTGCCGAATCGCTGTCACGTCCTGAGAAAGGAAAGCGGCGACACGCTCCTGTTCGGAAGTTTGCTCCGGGAAAAAGGATGCAAATTTCTGCGCCAGCTGTTCTTCTTTTTCATCCAGTTTAAGTGTGCCTTCGTATCCAATCAATTCTTTCAGCACAGCAGTAAACTCCTCGTGCCGGTTCCCTCGAAAATCCAGATCGACTGTCGCTTTGGCAGTCATGCCGTTCAGGTAAAGTACCTTCAAGGAAGTATGGTTTCTGAACCGATTCATTGTGAACCATAAAGCCAGCTTTTTTGAAAGCAACTTCCCGCCAATCAGCATAAAATTTTGGCTTCGGTAAATTTCCAGATATTTTTTCATGCCCTCATCTTCAAATTCTATTGGTTCAAAGTGTTCTCCATCCAACAGCTGCTCCAACTGTTTTTTGCTGAGAATCTGATTCAGTACCGGTATGTTCCGGTAAGGCGTGCAGATATAGCGTCTCATTTTCTGAAACAGAGCCACAACCAGAACTGCTGTGCCAAGTAAAAACAGAAAAAGCTCTCCATCCATTTCGATTTTTCCGGTTGCCGTTACCCAAATGCCACGCAGAACCAGCACGACGCCAAAGCCCCACAGTCCGAAAATCAACAGCTTTTTCAGCGGATGAAAATGAATCCACTCAATAATCTGTACCTGTTGTTTGCCGCTCATGGGTTCCTCCCGCAAAAGCTGGCGGGCAATTCCCTGATTCAACAGCTGTGGAATCCATGCAACGCCAAATAGGAAACCTGCAATACCGGCATAAAGGGCAATTCCGATCCAGCCAATATCCAGATACGACTCCAAAAGCCGCAACAGGATAATGGGCAGAGTCATGGTAAGAAAAAGTGGTAAAAATGATTTTTTGCGCCCCTTCTGGAGATTCAGGTCATTGAGGGCAGAAGCCATGCACAGGGCAAAAATCATCACAGCCGACATCCCGCCGGACACCCAGTTTTTAAGATCACCGAATCGCATCACGTGCTCGTCTCTGTGCATATTCGGAAATTTCCCGGTAATCCCTGCATAAAGGCAAAATCCCAAATAAGCCAAGGCCAAAAGTGCCCCTGCCAGCTTCCAAATTGTTTTTCCTGAAAGTTTTCGTTTCTCCATCTTCGTCCTTTTCCTGTAAAATCGCCGACTCCCTTACTTATGATACCGCAGAGAGCACACATCGTCGCCCTTGGCGATGCACTTGGGCAGATCCAGCACGGCTCCGTAGCACTCGCCGATGCCGTGGTCGCCGCACATGGCGATGTCGCAGAGGGTGGCAATTTCCTCGTCGGTGCAGCCCGCCTTCTGCCAGGCTTTCACCAGTGGGCAGTAGTGGAAGTCGATGGAGAGCTTGTCGTCGGTGCTTTCCAGAATGTCCATTTCAAACACCAGCTGGGCAGGCTTGGTAAACAGGGTCTTGCGCAGACCCTTTAGGCTGTCGGTACCGCCCTTTTTCACCAGGTTCGCCCCCTGGGACAGGCCGCACCGGCGGATGGCAGGCTCTCCCACGCTCCGCCAGGACAGGCCCTGCTTCCCCGCCTCGTCGCACAGCAGGTACAGCCAGTGGGCACGGTGCTCCAGCAGGGCACGGATGGCCTGCAACAGGCCGTTTTTGTACTTGGGTTCATTTTTTACAATGCTCACGGTGTTTCCTCCCCCGAAAATCCTTGATATTCCAAAAGCTCCAGCACCTGCTGGCCCCGCTGGGTCAGGGCCATGCTGCCCCGGATGGGATAGGCGGCGTAGGCTCCCTGCTCCATGCCCGGCAGGGGCAGATGGTAGTCCAGGGAAATCAGCCCCTTCTTTTCCAGGCATTGCAGCAGCAGGGCGTTTTCCGCCGGGTCCCCCTCTTCCAGGTACACCGGGGTCAAGTCCCCCATGTTCCGGGCCACCGGCAGGAAGGGGATCTGCCCCAGCTTTTCCAAAAACGCCGCCTCCTGCTGCGTCAGCACCAGCTCCCGGGCGCAGCCGCCGCAGGTGCCGCAGGAACCGTTACAGCTTTTCTGCTCCATATCCATACCTCCTGTTCTCCGATGCCGCCGGGGCAATTTCCTATTGCATCCGGCCGCAAATTGGGATATACTGGGTTCAGCGCTCCTCCAACCCCAGCCGAAGGGCGCAGCTCTTGATGGCCTGGAAGGACTCGTCGGAAATGGCGTGCTCCAGCTTGCAGGCATCGGCGCTGGCCACGTCCTCCCGAACCCCCAGGTACACCAGCAGCTTTGTCAGCACAGTGTGCCGCTCGTAAATCGTCTCGGCCAGAGCAAGGCCCTTGTCCGTCAGGGTGATGGAGCCATCCTTATCTGTCAAAACATAGCCGCCCTTGCGCAAAATGCCCATGGCCCGGGAGACGCTGGGCTTGGAATAGCCCAAATACTCCCCCACATCGATAGAGCGGACAAACCCGCTCTGCTTCGACAGCACCAAAATAGCTTCCAGATACATCTCCCCGGATTCATGCACGTCCATGCACTCACCTCCCTGACCGTCTGCATTACGGTTTTTTCTATTGTTCCCATCATACCATACTCCCCGGCTGAATGCAAGGCTTGGGAGGCGTTTCCCCGGAAAGGAGAATTTCCATGAAGATAACCATGTCCGGCCTGGATTACAGCCGGGCCGCCCTGCCTGTGCGGGAAAAGTTCGCTTTCTCCCCGGAGCAGGCCCTGGCCTTCCTGCAATGGCTGCGCCGGCAGGAGGGTGTGGCAGGCTGTGTGCTACTGTCCACCTGCAACCGCACGGAGCTTTATATCAGCGGCAGCGCCCCGGAGCCCTGGCTTCTGCTGTGCCAGGGGCTGCAAATCCCCCCGGAAGCGGCGGCGGACTGCTTTATGACCCACAGCGGCCAGGCCGCTGCCCAGCATCTCATGGAGGTGGCCTGCGGCCTGCACTCCCAGATCCTTGGAGAGGGGCAGATCATCACCCAGGTGCGCAAAGCCTGGGAGCTGGCCCAGCAGGCCCAGGCCGCCGATGCCGCCCTGTCTTCCCTGTTCCGCTGCGCCGTCACCGCCGGAAAGCGGGCCAGGACCCAGGTCAGCATCAGCCGCCACGCCCCGTCGCTCGGCACCCGGTGCCGGGATGTGCTGGCCCAGGAGCTGGGAAGCCTTGCCGGGAAGAAAATCTTGGTGATCGGCAACGGCCAGATGGGCCGACTGGCGGCGGAGCTTTTGCAGCAGGCCGGTGCCCAGGTTTGGGTGACCCTGCGCACCTACCGCCACGGCCAGACCCTGGTTCCCGCCGGATGCCGCAGCATTCCCTATGCGGACCGGGCCGCAACGCTAGAGGGCATGGACGCTCTGGTCAGCGCCACCGCCAGCCCCCACTATACCCTCTGTGCCAGCCAGCTCGCCCCCCTTGCTCAGCGGCCCCAAGTGGCCATCGACCTGGCCGTGCCCCGGGATATCGACCCGGAATGCGCCCAATATCTGCGCCTTTACGACACCGATGCCCTGGGGGTGGAGGCCCCCGGCGATGCCCAGGCGGTGGAAGCCATGGCCGCCATCGCCCGGGAGGAACTGGAACGGTACCTGCAATGGCAGCAACGCCAGGAAAGCCCGGTGACCTATCCCCGGTTCCCCCTGTTTTTGGACCTCACCGGGAAGAAGGTGGTGCTGGTCGGCGGCGGAAAAATTGCCGCCCGGCGAATCGCCTCCCTGCGGCTGTTCGGCTGCTGCATCACCGTCATTTCCCCTACCCTATGCTGTAGTGACCAGGGTCTGACCTGGCTGCCCCGGCCCTATGCCCCCGGCGATTTGGAGGGGGCGGTGCTGGCCATTGCCGCCACGGATGACCGGGAAGTGAACCACCAGGTGGGCCTGGATGCGGATGCCCTGGGCATTCCCGTGTCCGTCGCCGACCGGGAAAGCGAGTGCAGCTTTTACTTCCCTGCGGTGTGCACTGGGCAGGATTTGATCGCCGGTGTGGTATCCACAGGAAAGGACCACCACAAAACCGCCCGGGCGGCCAAAGCCGTTCGCCGGGCCTTGGAGGAACTTACATGACCATCCGAATCGGAAGCCGGGACAGCCTCCTGGCCGTTCAGCAGAGCCAGCTGGTGATGGATGCCATCGCCAGCGCAATGCCCCAAGCTCAGCTGGAACTCATTACCATGAAAACCACCGGGGATAAAATTCTGGACAAAACCCTGGACAAAATCGGCGGCAAGGGCCTGTTCGTCCGGGAGCTGGACCAGGCCCTGCTGGAAAATCGGGTGGATTTCACCGTCCACTCGCTGAAAGATCTGCCTATGGAGATCCCGCTCCAGCTGCCCCTGGCGGCCTTCTCCCGGCGGGAAGACCCCCGGGATGTGCTGGTGCTACCCCTGGGCGCCGCCGAGATGGACCCCAATAAGCCCATCGGCTGCGCCTCCCGGCGGCGGCAGTTGCAGCTGAAAGCGCTCTACCCCCACATGACCACCGCCCCGGTGCGTGGCAATGTGCAGACCCGGCTGCGGAAGCTGGACAGCGGCGAATATGCCGCCCTGGTTCTGGCGGCGGCGGGGCTGAAGCGGCTGGGGCTGGAGCACCGCATCTGCCGCTATTTTTCCCCGGAGGAAATGCTGCCCGCTGCGGGCCAGGGGATCCTGGCGGTGCAGACCCGGCTGGGCGTGGACACCGCCTGCCTTGCCGCTGTGGCCGATGCCGATGCCGCCGACTGCGCTCTGGCGGAGCGGGCCTTTGTCCAGGCGCTGGACGGGGGCTGCTCCTCCCCGGTGGCGGCCTATGCCACGGTGGCCGGCCCCCTGCTCACCCTCACCGGGCTTTACGTCAGCGAGGACGAAACCATCCAGCGCAAGGGCAGCCTGACCGGCCAGCGCACCCAGGCCCAGGAGCTGGGGCAGCAGCTGGCCCACACCTTACAATATGGGAGATGATACCATGGGAACCGTTATTTTGGTGGGTGCAGGCCCCGGCGATCCGGGACTGCTGACCCTGAAGGGCCGTCAGGCCCTGGAAAACGCCGACGTGGTGGTCTATGACCGGCTGGTAAGCCGGCAGATTCTCAGCCTGATCCCTGCCGCCGCCCAGCGCATCGACGTGGGCAAGCAGGCGGGAAATCACCCGGTGCCCCAGGAGGAAATCAACCGCATCCTGTTGGAGCAGGCCCAGGCCGGCAAGAACGTGGTGCGGCTCAAGGGCGGCGACCCCTTCCTCTTCGGCCGGGGCGGGGAGGAACTGGAACTGCTGGTGCAGGAAAACATTCCTTTCCAGGTCATTCCCGGCATCACCTCCGCCCTGGCTGCCCCTGCTTACGGGGGCATCCCGGTGACCCACCGGGACTTCTGCTCCTCAGTACACATCATCACCGGCCACGCCAAGGCCGGTGCGCCCCTGAACATTCCCTTTGACGCTCTGCGCCGCACCGGGGGCACGCTGGTGTTTCTCATGGGTGTGTCTGCCCTGCCCCGGATTTGCACCGGGCTGCTGGATGCCGGCATGGACCCCGATACCCCTGCCGCCATGGTGGAGCGGGGCACCCAGCCGGGCCAGCGGAAGGTGTGCAGCACCCTGGACCGTCTGCCGGAGGCGGCCGCCCAGGCCCAAATCCAAAGCCCCGCCGTCATCATCGTGGGGCAAGTATGCCAGCTGTCGGAGAAATTCGACTGGTTCAGCGCCCTGCCGCTGAAAGGCGTACCCGTCATCGTCACCCGCCCTGCCGACCGCAGCAGCCGCCTGTGCCAGGAGCTGACCCGGCTGGGGGCGGACGTGTATTCCTACCCCTGCATCCGCACCCAGCCCCGGATCCCCTGCCCGGAGCTGGAAACTGCCATTCAAAATCTGTCCGCTTACCGCTGGCTGGTCTTTACCAGCCCCGCAGGGCCTGCCTGCCTCTTCCGCCAGCTAAACGCCCAGGGCCTGGATGCCCGGGCGCTGGCTCACATGCAGCTTGCCGCCATCGGGCCGAAAACCGCCGCCGAATTGGAGCGGTTCGGCCTTCGTGCTGACCTAGTTCCCACCGTTTACGATTCCCAGCACCTGGCCCAGGCCATGGAGCAGGTTACCGGGCCGGTGCTGATTTGCCGGGCCAGCCAGGCAAGTCCGGCGCTGCCCCAGATGCTTTCCCAGCGGGGCATCCCCTTTGCGGACATCGCCTGCTATGACACCCTGTATGAATCCCCGGATGGTGCGCAGGTGCTGCCCCTGCTGACCCAGCCGGTGCTGGTGACCTTCACCAGCGCCTCCACCGTCCGGGGCTTTGTGCAGAGTCTGCCGCCTGAGACGGATCTCTCCCAAGTGCTGGGCTGCTGCATCGGCGCTCAGACGGCCCAGGAGGCCCAGCGCTATGGCATCGCCGTCAAAATAGCCAAGCAGGCCACCATTGCATCGCTGATCGAATCCATAAAGGAGTGTATGATATCATGGAACTGACCATTCGTCCCCGCCGTCTGCGCAGCAGTGACAATCTGCGCCGGATGGTGCGGGAGACCCGGGTATCCCCGGACTCGCTGGTGTATCCCCTGTTTCTGGTGGAAGGCCGGAACATCAAAGAACCCATCCCCTCTCTGGACGGGCAGTGGCGCTACTCCCCGGACCGGGTGTGGGAAGAAATCGAAGCCTGTCTGCAAGCCGGTGTGCGCCGGGTGCTGCTGTTTGGCGTGCCTGCCCACAAGGATGCCTGCGGCTCCTCGGCCTGGGACCCGGAGGGCGTGGTGCAGCAGGGCATCCGGGCCATCAAAGCCCGCTTCCCGGAGTGCTACGTCATCACCGACGTGTGCATGTGCGAGTACACCAGTCACGGCCACTGCGGCATTCTGAACGGGGAAGCCGTGGACAACGACAAGACCCTGGAGGTGCTGGCCAAAACCGCCCTGTCCCACGTCCAGGCGGGGGCCGACATGGTGGCCCCCTCGGATATGATGGACGGGCGCATTGGGGCCATCCGGGCCATGCTGGATGCCAACGGCTATGAGACGGTGCCCATTATGTCCTACTCGGCCAAGTACGCCTCCGCTTTCTATGGCCCCTTCCGGGATGCCGCCGGGTCTGCCCCCGCCTTTGGCGACCGCCGGGGCTACCAGATGGACCCCCACAACCGCCGGGAGGCGCTGAAAGAGTGCGCCCTGGATGTGGAAGAGGGTGCGGACATTCTCATGGTGAAGCCGGCGCTGAGCTACCTGGATATCATCCGGGAGTGCTCCGATGCTTTCGACCTGCCCATGGCCGCCTACTCCGTCAGCGGCGAATACGCCATGATCAAGGCCGCCGGAAAGGCCGGGCTGATCGACGAGCACCGGGTGATGTGCGAAAGCGCCCTGTCCATCTACCGTGCCGGGGCCAACATCCTCATCACCTACTTTGCCAAGGAGCTGGCGCAAGCCATGCGGGAAGGAGAATTGGGATAATGACCAAATCGGAACAGCTGTTCGCCGAAGCCCAGCAGGTGCTGCCCGGCGGCGTCAACTCCCCCGTCCGGGCCTGCCGGGCGGTGGATACCTACCCCCGGTTTCTGGATCACGGAATGGGCAGCCACGTCTGGGACGTGGACGGCAACGAATACATTGACCTCATCGGCTCCTGGGGGCCGCTGATTCTGGGCCACTGCTGCGAAGCTGTGGAGCAAGCGGTCACCGCCGCCATTTCCAAAGGCTTAAGCTTCGGCGCTCCCACCGCCGCCGAGGTGGAGATGGCCCAGCTGGTGTGCCGGATGACGGGCCTTGAAATGGTGCGGATGGTCAACTCCGGCACCGAAGCCGTCATGTCCGCCCTGCGGCTGGCCCGGGGGGCCACCGGACGGGGCAAAATCATCAAATTCGCCGGGTGCTACCACGGCCACAGCGATGCCATGCTGGTGAAGGCCGGCTCCGGCGCCCTCACCGGCGGTGCCCCGGACTCTGCCGGTGTTCCGGCGGACATCGCCGCCGACACCCTCACCGCCAGCTACAACGACCTTGCCAGCGTGGAAGCGCTGCTGCTTCATAATCCCGGCCAGGTGGCCGCCGTCATAGTGGAGCCGGTGGCCGCCAACATGGGCGTGGTACCGCCCCAGCCCGGCTTCCTGCAGGGACTGCGGCAGCTGTGTGACCAGCACGGCAGCCTGCTGATTTTCGACGAGGTCATCACCGGCTTCCGTCTGGCCCCCGGCGGTGCCCAGGAATATTTCGGTGTCCGGGCGGACCTGGTGACCTACGGCAAGATCATCGGCGGCGGTATGCCGGTGGGCGCTTACGGCGGCAGCCGCAGGCTCATGGAGCTGGTGGCGCCCCTCGGCCCGGTGTACCAGGCCGGAACCCTGTCGGGAAACCCGGTGGCCATGGCGGCGGGTCTGGCCCAGTTGCGCATCCTCAGCAGCACCCCCGGCATCTATACAGACCTGGAGCGCAAGGGCGCTGCCCTGGAAGCCGGACTGAAGCAGGCTCTGGCAGGGGTGCCCGCCCAGGTCAACCGGGTCGGCTCGCTGCTGACGGTGTTCTTCACCAGCCAGGCCGTCACCGGCTATGACCAGGCCCGCAGCAGTGACCTGGCGCTGTACAGCCGCTGGTACCGTGGGCTGCTGGCCCAGGGGATCTATACTGCCCCCAGCCAGTTCGAGGCCATGTTCCTGAGCCACGCCCACACCGACGAGGACATCCAGAAGATTCTCGCCGCTGCCGGCAGCATATTCTGATTCCCCATTCCTATTTTCGGTCCTGTCGGAGGTTACCCTCCGGCGGGGCCGTTTTCTTGGGCCAACTTGATGACAAACTCAATATTCTTGACAAATTTTCCCAAACGTTCTATACTTATCTTGTATATAAAAACGAAAAGGAGTGACGTCTGCAATGGATGCCAAATACGAAGCCCTGTTCACCCCCTGGCACATTGGCAATGTGGAGATCAAAAACCGCATTGTGCTGTGCCCCATGGGCGGCACGTCCCTGTTCGGCTGGATGGAGCTGAACGGCTGCCACTTTGACCAGGAAGCCGCCGCTTTCTTCCTGGAGCGGGCCAAAAACAACGTGGGCCTGATCATCCCCGGCATTGCCCCGGTGCGGGACACCATCTGGGGCCGCTGGCTGTGGCAGAATCCCAAAATGTTCCAGGATTTGAAGGTATTCATGGACCAGATCCATGCCACCGGGGCCAAGCTGTTCATTCAGCTCACCGCCGGCATGGGCCGCAGCTGGGCCATCCCGGACCATTTCGCCGCCATTCACAAAAACAAGGTGCTGCGCACCCTGGTCAGCCCGGTGATCAACACCAGCCGGGAGCTGGCCAGCCCCTCTCCCCTGCCCGCCCGGTGGGACAGCTCCATCATCACCCCGGAGATGACCGTGGAGCAGATCCAGAAAATCGTCCAGGCCTTCGCCAAAACCGCCAAGCTGTGCCAGGAGGCCGGCGTGGACGGCGTGGAGGTCCATGCGGTTCACGAAGGGTATCTGCTGGACCAGTTCACCATGGCCTGGACCAACCAGCGTACCGACCAGTACGGCGGCTCCTTTGAAAACCGCTTCCGCTTCCCGGTGGAAATCGTCCAGGCCATCAAGGCCGCCTGCGGCAGCGACTTCCCGGTGTCCCTGCGCTACAGCGTAGAGTCCAAGGTCAAGGACTTCTGCAAGGGCGCTCTCCCCAGCGAAACCTACACCGAGGTAGGCCGGAACATGGCGGAGTCGGAAAAGGCTGCCAAGTACCTCCAGGATGCCGGCTATGACATGCTCAACGCCGACAACGGCACCTACGACTCCTGGTACTGGGCCCACCCGCCAATGTACATGCCCCAGAACTGCAACCTGGAGGACGTGGCCCACATCAAGCAGTTTGTGGATATTCCCGTGGTCTGCGCCGGACGGATGGACCCGCAGACCGGCGCTGAGGCCGTGGCCCAGGGCCGCATCGATGCCATGGGCGTGGCCCGGCAGTTCCTGGCAGACGGCCAGTGGGTCACCAAGCTGATGCAGGAGCGCACCCAGGATATCCGGCCCTGCATCTGCTGCCACAACGGCTGCTTCAACTTCTGCCACTACAAGGGCCACGCCAACGACCAGGACCTGCCCGACAGCATGGGTCTGGCCCGGTGCGCCCTGAATCCCGAAACCATGCAGAGCAAAAAGTACCACCTGACACCCGCCAAGCAGAAAAAGAAAATCGCCGTCATCGGCGGCGGCATCGGCGGCATGGAAGCGGCCCTGGTGCTGTCCAAGCGGGGCCATCAGGTGACCCTGTATGAAAAAACCGGGGAGCTGGGCGGTGTCTTCCTGGCTGCGGCCGCTCCCTCTTTCAAGGAGAAGGACCGGGAGCTGATCGCCTGGTACCGCCGGGAGCTGGAAAACGCCCCGGTGTGCGTAAAGCTGAACACCGAAGTCACCGACCTGGCCGCCCTGGATGCTGAGGAGATCCTCATTGCCACCGGTGCCCAGGCCAACCAGCTGCCGGTGCCCGGCATTGAGCTGGGCATCCAGGCGGTGGACTTCCTCCGGGGCCGCCGGGATGTGGGCCAGCAGGTGGTCATCGTGGGCGGCGGCCTCACCGGCTGCGAAATCGCCTACGAGCTGTATTTGCAGGGCAAGCAGCCCACCATCGTGGAGATGAAGGACGATTTGATCGCCATGAAGGGCGTCTGTCTGGCCAATTCCAGCTACCTGCGGGACTTCTTCCAGACGAACCAGGTGCCGGTGCATCTGGAAACCCGGCTGTGCCAGGTGCTGCCGGACGGCGTTCTCGTAAAGGACCACAACGGCATGGAGTTCAAAATCGCCGCCGACTCGGTGATCCTCTCCACCGGCTACCATCCCGCTCCCCTGGCCCCCAAGGGCAAGCACGTCCATCTGGTTGGCGATGCCAGCGCCGTTGGCAACCTGCGCACGGTGATCTGGGGCGTGTGGGATGTGTGCATGAAACTTTGATTTAGGAGGAATCTGCTATGGAATTGACCCCGCAGCAGCAGCAAATCTTAGACGGCAGCCAAGGCCCCACCATGGCCAAGGTGATGAAAACCCTGGTGATGTACGGCCAGACCTTCGGCGCTGACAAGCTGGTGCCGGTGACCTCGGAATATAACCACCTGGTCACCTCCTTCGGCCTGAAAATGATGACCCCTGTGTTCCAGCTGATGCAGCAGCTCATCGATGCCGGAGCCGTCTCCAAACAGCAATTTTCCGTGGACCCCCGGCCCCTGGATGCCAACGTGCCGGCCAACTTCCTGCAAAAGCTGGTGTTCAACCGCTTTATGTACGCCACTCAGGATGCCTACGAGCAGCAGCTGAACCAGCTGGGCCTGATGGATCAGGATGCCTTCACCTGCGCCTGCTACTTAGACCAGGTGGGCAACAAGCCCAAGCAGGGCGATGTGCTCAGCTGGGCGGAGTCCTCCGCCGTGGTGTATGCCAACTCGGTACTGGGTGCCCGGTGTAACCGCAACTCCGGCATTATGGACATCATGGGCTCCATCGCCGGATTTGTGCCCCACTTCGGTCTGCTCACCGACCAGGGCCGGAAGGCCAGCTGGATCGTGGAGGTCCGCTGCACCAAAAAGCCGGAGGCCCAGCTGCTGGGCAGCGCCATCGGCATGAAGGTGATGGAGGATGTGCCCTATATCACCGGCATGGAGCCGTGGCTGGGCACCGAGCTGACGGACAGCACCTGCGCCTACCTCAAGGACTTCGGTGCCGCCACCGCCTCCAACGGTGCTGTGGGACTGTACCACATAGAGCACCTGACCCCCGAAGCCAAGGAGCAGGGCCGTGACCTGCTGCTGCCGGATGCCCAGGTCTACGTCATCGACGATGCGGAGCTGGAGCGGGTGCAGCGCAGCTATCCGCTGGTGTGGAAAAATCCCGATGCCAAGCCCAAGCTGTGCTTCATCGGCTGCCCCCACCTGTCCATGGAGCAGCTGGTAGACTGGACGGTGCGCCTGGAAGAGGGGCTGAAGGCCCAGGGCCGGAAGACGGTGGCCATCCCCACAGTATTCACCACCGCCCCCGGCGTGAAGGCCGCCTTTGAAAAGACGGAGTACGCCGCCCGGCTGAAAAACACCGGTGCCATCCTATCCTACATCTGCCCGCTGATGTACATGAATAACCCCCTGTGCGCCTCCATGCCGGTGATCACCTGCTCCAATAAGCTGCGCACCTATACCACCGCCCGGTACTACACCGAAGCCCAGATCCTGGAGCAGATTACCAAAGGAGGAACCAGCCATGCGTGAATTTAAGGGTAGAGTGGTGGCCCCCGGCCAGGTCAGCGCCCCGGCGCTGGTATCCCACGGCGGTCTGAACACCCTGGCCTCTTTCCAAAAGGCCCTGCAATTCGGAGACAAGAAGGCCACCTGCGGTGACCAGAACAACCCCGACCTCTACGGCAAGCAGATGCTGGGCAAGGCCCTGTGCCTGCCCCAGACCATCGGCTCCACCACCGGCGGCCTGGTGCTCTACTGCGCCTGCGCCATGGAGCGTCAGCCGGCGTGTATGCTCTTTTCCAAGCCCATCGACTCCCTGGCCGCTGCCGGGTCCATCCTGGCCTCGGTTTGGCTGGACGGTGTCCAGATGCCAGTCGTGGACAACTTGGGTGACGAGTTCCTGAGCTATGTGCAAGGCGACATGACCATCACCGTCTGCGAAGACGGCGTGGTACGTGTAGAGTAAGCCAATGCAACCATTCCCACCTCCCTTGGCCACTATATCCTGGGGCCAGCCAAAAGGGAGGTGGGTTTTTGTGTAAAATTCTCCGGCATTTTGCCGTTGTCCCCCGGGAGAAATTGTGCTATAATAACCGCAATAAGCACATTTTGCGAGGAATTTCCCTATGATGACACAAGCGCTCAAACTATCCGCCACCGATGTAAAAAAACTGCTGGGTGCAGCCAATGCCGATGCGGCGCTGCTGTACCTGTATGTAAGCTGCGGCAACCGGCCGGACGGGGCCGAGACCGAGCTGAATCTGTCCGCCTCCCGGGTCAGCTGCGCCGCCGCCACGCTGCGGCAACTGGGGCTTTTGGCCGATGACCGGCCCACCCACATTGCGCCGGGTGAGCGGCCCAGCTACTCCGAAACCGACGTGCTGGAAGCCATGGACACCGACAACTCCTTCCGAAGCCTCTATGGCGAGGTGCAGCATCTGCTGGGCCGCTCCCTCAACACCGAGGAGCTGAAGATCCTGCTGGGCTTCGTGCGGTATCTTGGAATGAGTGCGGATGTGATCTCTGTGCTGATTTGCTACTGCAAGAACCGGGCCAGGCAGCGGGGCAGTATGCGCAACCCCTCCCTGCGGACCATTGAGAAGGAAGCCTACGCCTGGGCTGAGCAGGGCATTGAAACGGTGGAGGATGCCTCCGCCTTTATCCAGGCCCAGAATGTCCGCTCCTCCCGGCTGTACCGGCTGATGAACATTTTGCAGATCCGGGGCCGGAGCCTTACCGCCGCCGAGGAGCGCTACGCCCAGAGCTGGCTGGACATGGGCATGGAGGAAGAAGTGCTGAGCATGGCCTATGAGCGCACCTGCCTGAACACAGGCGGCCTCAACTGGGCCTACATGAACAAAATTTTGCAGCGCTGGAATGAGCAGGGTCTGCGCACCGCCGAGGATGTGCGCAGCGGCGACCACAAGACCAATGTGCCCAAGGGCGCATCCGGCCAGCTGGGCACCGCCGAACTGGAAGCCATTCAGCGGCTGCTGCGGGAGGAATAACCCATGGCATACAGTGCAGAGGTGGTCCGCCGGGCCAGAGCCAGACTGGCCCAGGCCAAGGAGGACCGGGAGTCCGAAAACCGGGAGCATCTGGCCAACGCCTACGCCAAAGTTCCCAGGATCCGGGAAATCGATATGCAGCTGCGGCGCACCATGGCCCAGGCCGCCCAAGCAGCCTTTTTGCAGGGCAGCGACGGCCGGGAGCTGATGGAGCAGATCAAAGGCACCAATCTGGAATTGCAGCAGGAGCGGGCCAAGCTGGCGGCGGCCTATTTTGAGGAGGGCTACTTAGACGAAAGCCCCATCTGCCCCCTGTGCGGCGGCAGCGGCTATGTGGGCAGCACCATGTGTGAATGCCTGCGGGAGCTTTGCCGCCAGGAGCAGAAAAAAGAGGTGTCCATCCTCAGCGGCAGCAAGGACACCTTCAACCAGTTCCGTCTGGACTATTACCCCGACCGGGTGGACCCCCAGTACGGGGCCAGCCCCCGGACCATCATGGAGCGGAATCTGAAAATCTGCCGCACCTATGCTTTGACCTTCACTCCCAACGCCGGAAACCTGCTGTTCGTCGGCGGCACGGGGCTGGGCAAGACCTTCCTCTCCGCCTGCATTGCCCGAGCGGTGGCCGACCGGGGGTACAGCGTGCTGTATGAAAGCTCTGCCCACCTGTTTGCCAAGCTGGAACAGGCCAAGTTCACCCCCAGCGAAGAAGCCCGCCGGGAAGCGGAGAAATTCACCGCCTGCGACCTGCTGATTCTGGACGACTTGGGCACGGAGATGCCCGGCCAGTTTGTAACCGCCGCCCTGTACAGCCTTCTCAACGACCGGATTTTGGCAGGAAAGCCCATGGTGATCTCCACCAATCTCAACGTGGACGAGCTGGCCCGGCGGTATTCCCCCCAGATCGCCTCCCGGCTTCACGGCGGCTTCCAGCGGCTGATTTTCGTAGGTGAGGATATCCGGGTGCTGAAAAATAGGGGTTTTTAACATGAAAACAGGAATTTTGTTTGATTTGGACGGCACGCTGCTGGACACCCTGGAGGACCTGCTGGATGCCACCAACTATGCTTTGGCATCCTGCGGCTATCCCCCCAGGACTCTGGCCCAGCTGCGGCGGTTTGTGGGCAACGGCGCTGCCAACCAAATCCGCCTGGCCTTGCCGGAAGGGGCCAGCCAGGCACAAATCGACCAGGTGCTTGCACGCTACAAGCCCTATTACACCGCCCACTGCCAGCACAAAACCCAGCCCTACCCCGGCATCCCCCAGGTACTGGCCCAGCTGGGGCAGCGCTATCCCATCGCCATCGTCTCCAACAAGCCGGATGGGGCGGTGAAGGCCCTGTGCCGCCAGTATTTTCCGGGAATTTTCGCCCTGGGAGAAACGCCGGACTGCCCTAGAAAGCCCGCCCCGGACATGGTGCACCGGGCCATGGCCGCCATCGGTGTCCAGCAGGCCATCTACGTCGGCGACAGCGAGGTGGACGTGGACACCGCCAAAAATGCCGGACTGCCATGCCTGAGCGTGCTGTGGGGCTTCCGGGACCGGGAGGATTTGGAGCAGGCCGGTGGTCAGTATTTCTGCCGGACGGTTTCCCAGCTGCCGGACTGCCTTGCCCAGATTCGGGAGGATGTGTATGGCCAATGAGTTTTATGCCCTGCTGGGCCGTATGCGCTACATCACCCGCTGGGGGCTGATGCGCAACACCTTTTCCGAGAACATCGCCGAGCACAGCCACATGACGGCGGTGCTGGCCCACGCCCTGGCCCTGATTCGCCGGGACATTCTGAATCTGCCCACCCCGGAGCCGGACCGGTGCGCCGTGGCTGCGCTGTACCACGATGCGTCGGAAATCCTCACCGGGGACCTGCCCACCCCCATCAAGTACTACAACCCCAGCATTAAGGGAGCCTACAAGCAGGTGGAGCACATTGCCGGCAACCGCCTGCTGGACCTGCTTCCGCCCCAGCTGCGCAGCAGCTATGCCCCGCTGGTGCTGGAGGAGGATGCGGAGGTGCTGCCCTTTGTCAAGGCGGCGGACAAGCTCAGCGCCCACATCAAATGCCTGGAGGAACAAAAGGCCGGCAACACCGAGTTCGACACCGCCGCCCGCCAGACCTGGGAGGCCATGAAGGCCATGAACCGCCCGGAGCTGGACTGGTTCCTGGATAACTGCCTGGAATCCTTTACGCTGAATCTGGACCAGCTGTAACACTTGACGGATGGCCGCCGTTGTGCTATCATAAGCAGGAGCCACCTGCCGCTGTGGTGGAATCGGTAGACACAGGGGACTTAAAATCCCCGGGTAGTGATACTGTACGGGTTCGAGTCCCGTCAGCGGCACCAAAAAAGAGGTACCCCAGTCCGGGGTATCTCTTTTTTATGTCACAAAACAGGACTCGAACCCATCTAAATGCAGATGCCCGGTGGGCATCTGCTGGGCGGCGGCTGGACGACGCCCACACTGTAGTGTGATTGAGTCCCGTCAGCGGCACCAAACCAATATAATCCGAACCAAGTTTTCCCAGTGGGAGACGGGTTCGGATTATTTGTTTTCTTTGGCAAATTCGAAGAAACCCATTTCTGAAATGGTGTCATCAAGCGACCGGAATCAAAACCCAGAGGGCCATAGAAAAAGAAAAGGATTCCCCTCCCTCATACGCAGGCTGGGAAAAGAACTGGTCATAGATAGTGTCTCGCTTGCAGCATTGTGTGTTCTGTTTTTGAAGTACGCATTGGTTTTATATACTTGAATTTCTGCGATTATAAGGTACAATTATACCAAACTATTTGCTTTTTGATTTATGTTTTGGAAGGAAAGAATTTGAATACGGCTGCAATTTAGGGGGGAATTCCATGCTGAATATTCTGATTTGCGATGACGATGTCCGTATGATTGCAACAATGAAAGCAGTAACAGAAGCGGTTTTGTGCGAAGCTGATAAAAAAGCAAAGATCCATACATTCACAGATGCAGTATCTATTAGTGAGCAACGCTTATCTGCCTGCGATATTGCCCTTTTGGATATTGACTTTGACGGTGCGGCATATAACGGGATGGACATTGCACGAAGGCTGCGGACTCTGAGCTGTGATGCCGTTATTATTTTTGTCACCAACTTCATCGAATATGCCCCGGAAGGGTATGAAGTGCAGGCTTTTCGTTATATTCTGAAACGGGACTTGGAAACGGATTTGAAAGCAATCCTTCCTCTGGCGCTGAAGCAGTTGAATCGGGAAACACTGCCCATTCAGGTGAATAGCGAAATCATCAAAGTACCGTTAGATGATATTCTTTATCTGGAAGTACAGCAGCATAATGTAACGGTTGTGACGCAAAAGATGGCAGTGGATCGCAAGCCAAAGGAATATCGCTTCTATGCGACGCTGTCCGAAATGGAGGAACGATTGGAGCCAAAGGGCTTTCTGAGGATTCACAAAAGCTATCTGGTCAATATGAAGCATCCGAAAAAATTTCAATGCCGGGAGGCTACCCTGGACAATGGAATGACGCTTCGTGTAGGCGAAAAGAGCTATGCCGAGAATAAGCAGAAATTCCTTCTCTGGAAGGGGTGGCAGTGATGGAATATGTGATTGGCGGGCTTTGGAGCGGATTGGAACTGATTTGCTGCTATCTGTTTAACAGTGCATTTCTTCCCCCAAAAGAGTTGGGAAAAAAGAAAATAACCGTGGTTTTGTTTCTATGGCTATTCACATGCTTCTATACCAACATTGCCATCAACCAGTATAGCAAGCTGGTTTTAACGTTAACGGTCTGCACACTTCTGTCTGTAAGTCTGCTGCAGGGCGCATTTTCCGTACATATTTGCTTAGCTGTTATCGGTAATATTTTTATTGCATCAATGGATGCTGTTGCAGCGCATGGGATGTGCTATCTGCTTGGTGTCAGCTATAACACATTTGTCTGGCGTAAATTATCGTATGCGACACTGATTACAGCGGATAAATTTTTGGCTGTATTTTTGGCATGGACATTGTGCCGCTTTCGTAAGAAAGGAAATTTGGGAAAACAACACAGCAAATGGATACTGCTATCCAGCTTGTTCCCTTCGGTAAGTGCTGTGATGCTTGCGGTTTTGTTTTATACCGCCCCCCGGGACGAGGATGTCTCCCTGGGCGTTGTTTTGTTTGCCGGTATCCTGATGGTCGCAAATGTTGCCATACTCTATGTCATCAGCAGTATAGAAAAGGCTACGGAGCAGGAGCAGGATCTCCGCTTGCTGCGCCAGCAGATATCCATTCAAACGGAAAACTATGGGGCATTAAAAAGGAACTACTGTATTCAGCGCAAAACGACCCATGAATTTGAACGGCATATCCAAGTGCTTCGTGATTTGTTGAACCAAGAAGAATATGAGCGTGCGCAGGAGTATGTTCGACAGCTCCAGGCGGATCGGACATTGAGAGTATTTCGTATTTCTTCTAAAAATCCGGTTATCGATGTGGTATTAAATCAAAAGTATCAGGCAGCGCAGGAAAATGGAATCAACATGCAGGTGAAAGTGAATGATTTATCCGATGTTGCAATCCAGACCAATGATTTGGTGGTACTCTTATCGAATCTGTTGGACAATGCCATTGAAGCTTGCCTGAGGCTGCCTGACAATAGGGAAATCGTGTGCAGCATTATAAAGGAGGATGGTGTTTATATCTCTATTCGCAATACTTCTCCGCCAGTGACGATTCTTCATGGCGAAATCGCAACAACAAAGGAGAATCCAACAGAGCATGGCTATGGGCTTCCGGCGGTAAAGTACATCCTGAACCAACGAAATGCGGAGTATACCTTTATCTATCAGGATGGCTGGTTTCAATTCGTTGCGGAAATCCCAGCGTAATTTCCCATAATTGGACATATATGTAAAGCTCACAGGGTGCTGTCAGGGAAAACCTTGATAGTGCCATGTGTGCTTTTTATTGTCGGTTAAGCACCGCCAGTCGATTTCAGGCTGAAAAAATAGCAGTTACGCACAAATTGGAGAATTTTCGCCGGAATTTTGATAAGATAGCCTGGAACACGCAAGTGTGCCAACAGATGAAAAAGCAAATCAAAAATGGAGGAAATATACCATGAAAGGGAACTGTATTGTTGGCTTATTGTTATCCACGGCGTTGGTACTTACCGCTTGTAAGGCGGAGCAGCAGCCTGTCAGCACCACAGCTGCAACCGCAGCCGTGTCTGAGCAAACGGTTCCGGCAACGGAAACGCAGAGCCCCGTGGAGAAACGGCAGCTGTTTTGCTATGTTGAAAACCACGAAACAACAGTAGATGCGTCCCTCTTTTCAGGAGCGGGATATTCCATTTATATCATAGACGATAACTGGAATCATCAAGCAGAGCTGGTGGATGGACATTCCGTGGATATATGGCAGAATGCAGCCTACCAAGATGCTGCGCTGTGGTCGTAAAAATGGATGGAGCCGATTTGTCCGCTGCGCAGGCTTGGACAAAACAGACTTTTGAAGGGTATGATCTTTTTGAGGATAAGC
>X4_Red_Fox__coassemble_80_pt1 | contig 20033 bp, 13 predicted proteins | sample X4_Red_Fox__metabat2_low_PE_004 | metagenome-assembled genome bin X4_Red_Fox
TAGTGATCTTCTCCTTTGTTTGGTATCGTTTGGTGTTTCCCAGACGCCTGTTCCGGCAAACATGCGTGAACTTACAATTCTCTTCCCGTTAACGCATCGATGTGAGTATATTCAAAGAATTTTTCATTTACGTTCTCAATCGTGAAGGACAGCTTCACCGACCACACAGGCTTTAACAGCCATGTATCCCTGTTTTGAAAGTATTGGTACTCCAAACGAACTTCCTCGATCCGCTTATTCGCCATACTTAGATCATACGTATATTTTTCCTTAGCCACGTCCAAGGCGGATTGGGCGGATACGATGGGGGCCGGTTCTTCTGCCGCCTCCCCCACCACCCAGGGCGTTCCCACGTACACACGGGAAATGCCGTGGGCTGTGTACAGCGCAACAATATCTGTACCGCAGTAATGCGCAGTATCGCCGGCTCCATAGTTATAAGACAAGGGGACATTGGACACGGGAATGCTGAAACTAAACAGATACGCATCGTCCTCCTCAGACCAGTCGCTGCGCAGGGTATAGCCGTTATTCTCTTTCGGCCCTGTAATGGGCGCAAAGGCTTCGTCTGTAGCCAGCAGTTTTCCTGCTTCTTCCATAATGCTGTGATCGATGTAGAGCGTTCTCAAAAGTGTTAGTTCCGGCAGGCCCAAAACCTTCAGCGCATCCCGCACAATGGTTTCAGCTTCTTCTTTCGTGGCAAAGGAAAAATCCTTAGGTTCCGTAAACATCCAGCCAATCGTGTGCTTTGGGTTGGTTTGATAAGAGCGTTCATTGATATAAATAGGGTACTCACCGTAAATTTGGAAATGCGCATCTGTACTGTAGAATTGGAATGTGGCATAGGGGTGAGTGGTGACACCCGGCAGCCCCCGTACATAGCTGAAGCCAAAATCGCCGGAACAGGTGCCGTTATCATACAGCATATCCCCATCGTCCCATTCCTTCGTGGATAAGAGGGTAAGACCGCAGTGGTTTACAAAGGCTTCCATTTCCTCTTGCGTGAAAACCTTGGGAGCAGCCGTGTAAACCCCGGCCATCCCGTTTTCCGGCGCTCCCACAATGTCGGCATCGATGGAAAAGGTTTCATCGATCACTTCCTCCACATGGGTAGGCTCTGCGATGGCGGCAGGCTCCGTGGGAATCTGCGCCGGGGCGGAAGCGACATCCGCAGCCGTAACAGTCTGCGGCGGATTGGTCGGGGCGGCAGGTTTCGTGCTGGCACATCCTGCCAGACAGGCCGTCGCCAGAAGCATTGCCCCCATTGAAATCCATGGACGTTTCATCATTTTGTTCTCCTTTTGCATGTATTTTTCAGGCCCTCTATATGTAGTACAACCCAGGCCGCCAAAATCTTTCACCGCCACAACAAAAAATTTCGGAATGCCCCAAAAACATTGGCTTGCGATCTGTACATGCAGATCGTGCCCTCCCGGGGCTGCGCACCGGCGCATCCACCAGAACACACCACCTGCCACGCCCCCTTCACCCCAATAGTGGGATTCCATGGCAAAAACAACACCCTTCCCCAAAATTTTTTCATCCCAGCAAGCCCTCCACCCCCATTCAGGGCGAATCCAGTCGTTGCTCTGCAAAGCAGTGCTTTGGCAGTGTGTTCCTGGCACAGGAAAAACAGTTGCCAAAGGCGTAAAATGTGGTATGCTATATTGTAGCGTTATGTACCCGGCCTATACCGCCGGCAGGAAAAGGAGTAAGTAAGGATGCAGGCAAATCTGAATTGGCTTACCGACCCGGAGGTGTTCCGGTTCAATCGGCTGGATGCCCATTCTGACCATCTCTGCTATGCCACAGCCCAGGAGATGGAACAGGGCACCTCTTCGCTATATCAATCTCTGGACGGATGCTGGAAATTCGCCTGGAGCCGAAACCCAAGCCTTCGCCCGGAGGGCTTCTGGCAGGAGGGTTTCGACGATTCCTGGTTTGGTACGATTTCGGTGCCAGGCCACATAGAGCTGCAAGGCTTTCGCCCCACACCCAACGCTCCCCCCAAAGAACTTATTGGAATCCATACAGGCAAGAAAACAAGCCGGGGCGAAATCACTTCGCCCCGGCTTGTTTTCTGTTTTACTTTGGGATTGGCTCCATTTTATCCGCTCACGCCACTCTACAGCGGGAGTTTTTCCTCCGCCTTTTGGCCCTCTGCCACCCGAATCAGCTGGATTCCTTCCAGCTCCACAACTTCCCGATGGGGCTGGCCCCACAGCTGCATCTCAAATCCCTGCTCATTGACAGCCGGGATCGTGGTTTCCGTCTTATACAAATCCGCAATATCATAGACAAAGGACGGCTATTTTCCCGGCACCGGGCGCATTCCGCCGCCGGACGTCAATTGAGGATTGCCCACTCCGTAATATTTTGGTAATCCCAAACCATGGCACATGTGCTATAATAGCAGAAAACCCAGTTGGGAGGGGACGTTTATGGGAAATCGCATTGTGATTATTGAGGACGATGCCGCCATTGCCCAGAGCTTGACGCTGAATTTGACCTGTACCGGGTATGATGTGACCGTGTTTGACAATGGGCGGACGGCTTGGGATGCCCTGGCTCAGGGGGCGAGCTATGATTTGGCGCTGCTGGACATGATGCTGCCAGGGGTGGATGGGTTTTCCCTGCTGCCCAAGCTGCAGCAGAGCGGCATTCCCGTCATCTGCCTGACGGCCATGGGGGATGCCCAGCACGAGGTGCAGGGACTGCGAGCCGGGGCAGAGGATTACATTGCCAAGCCCTTTGACATGCTGGCCCTGCTGGTGCGGATGGAGAAGGTGCTTGCCCGCAGCGGCAAGCTGAACCAGGTCTACCACTTCCGGGATCTGACCCTGGACAGAGCCAACCGCACCTTGCAGCGCAGCGGCCAGGAAATCTCCCTGCCGCCCCTGGAATTTGATGTGCTGGCGGTGCTGATGAAGAACAAAAACCGCACCGTCTCCCGGGAGCGCATCCTCAACGAAATCTGGGGCCAGGACTATTTTGGCGACATCCGCACCGTGGATGTGCGCATTGCCAATCTGCGGAAAAAGCTGAACCTGTCCGAAGAGATCCGCACCATCTCAAAAGCCGGTTACCGATTGGAGGAACGATGAAACTCACCACAAAACTCACCGCCATCTGCGCCGCCCTGCTGGTGCTGTCCGCCGCCCTGCTTTCCGGCATGATGCTCTGGCAGGTGCGGGAGCAGGGCTACCGGGAGCTGTCCCGCCGTTCCGAGGAAGCCCTGCGCAAAACCACCGACGATTTTTGGCAGGCCCTCAGCGCCATCCCTTCTCCGGCAGAATCCGGCCCGGTGCAGGACATTGCGCTGCAATATGCCTTCCGCAGCTGCGCCCCTGCCGGGGCCGTTCTGGCCAAAGAGGGGCAGCTGCTCCACGCCCCCACGGCCATTGACCCAAGGCCCTATCTGACCCTCTCCCAGGACAGCGGCATCCAGTCTGCCCGGCTTTCCTCCGGCGGCGGCCACTATCTGCTGCTGGGACAGGCCATGGTGTGGAAGGACTGGGAATTTGAAATCTATCTGCTGGCCGATGGCGGCTACATCCATCAGGAGCTGGCGGAACTGCTGGGGCGGTTCGGTCTGCTGGCCCTCTGTGTCTGCCTGTTGGGGCTGCTGGGGGTGCGATTCCTACTCCGCCGCACCCTTGCGCCCCTGTCTCAGCTGCAAAAGACCGCCCAGCACATTGCTGAGGGAAACTATTCCCAGCGGGCATCGGTAAACACCCGGGACGAGGTGGGGCAGCTGGCGGAGCATTTCAACCGCATGGCCCAGGCGGTGGACACCCACATCCAGACCCTGACGGAGCAGAACGCCCGGCAGCAGCTGTTTATCGGCAGCGTGACCCATGAATTGAAAACCCCGCTGACCTCCCTGCTGCTGAATGTGGACACCCTGCGCACCATGTACCTGCCCCAGGAGCAGCAGGAGGCGCTGCTGGAATCCATGGACGCTCAGCTGCACTGGCTGGAACAGATGGTGCGCAAGCTGCTGAAATTGATTTCCCTGGAAAAATCCGCCAACATTGTCCCAACGCCGGTGGCTAACCTCTTAGACCAGGTATCCATGCTAACCGCCGGAACCATGGACAAATACGGCACCACGCTGGAGATTTCCTGCCAGGCCGATACCCTGCCTATGGATTTGGATTTGCTTTCCTCCGCCCTTGTGAATCTGGTGGAAAACAGCGCCAAAGCCTCCCGGCCGGGGCAGAAAATCTTCCTGCGGGCCACAGGCAAAGTGCTGGAAGTGCAGGACCAGGGCCGGGGCATTGCACCAAAGGACTTGAGCCGGGTGACGGACCCCTTCTACATGGGCGACCCCTCCCGGAGCAAAGTCCACGGCGGCTTCGGCCTGGGGCTGGCCCTGGTGAAGGAGATTGCCGCCGTGCACCACGCCCGGCTGGAAATCGAAAGCACCCTGGGCCAGGGCACCGCCGTCCGGCTGGTCTTTGAGGAAAGCGGTAACGAAACGGTAATGCAGCGGTAACCTCTTTTCGCCAAAGCCATGGTATGCTAAATCCATCAAAACTCCAACACGGAGGAAAGGATGTGCCAATAATGAAAAAACGACCTTTACAGATCACCGCCTGCCTACTGGCTATGACCCTGCTGACCGGCTGCGGCGCCCAGGCTGCCCCCGCAGAACCCACCACCATCAGCCAAGCGACACTACTGGAAAAATCCGCCCAGCCCCAGGACAGCTACACCTTCCCGGAGAAATTCACCGGGGATTGGAAAGGCCAGGAAGGCCGGCTGACCATCCACGCCGATGCCAAGGTGGAGGCCCCCCAAGGGGTGATCCTCCCCACCGCCACCGTCGAACCCCGAGACTTTACCCAGGCGGATGTGGACAACCTCGTCCGGGTGATGCTCAAGGGCCAGACCCTCTACGCCCACACCCAGACCAAGCAGGAGCTGCAAGACTGGGCCGATAAGATCCGCTCCCCCCAGTGGACCCCGGACCCTGGCAAGGGCCTGACCACCCCGGAGCAGATCGAACAGGAGCGGCAGCGGATCCTCTCTGACTACGATGCCATGCTGGCCACCGCCCCGGAGGAAACACCTGTTGTCAATGGCTTTATCGATGACTTCCCGGGGGAGAGCCGCATCAGCGGCTGGGCTATGGTGGACGGGGAAGAATACGAAGTATACATCTGCAACAGTACAGATGGGAGATCGATGCGTTCGATGTATATGGCAGAAATCGTCCGAAAAGCCTATAAATACAGCGGCAATGGCAATCCCGAATATTGGGGCGATATTCCCAAAGATGAGGCCATCGCTCAGGGAGATGCGCTCATTCAGGAGCTGGGGCTTACCCACATGGTGCTGGATGATGCCCAGCTGGCAGATAATGGCACTTGGCAGCTATACTATGTCCCCACAGTAAACGGCCTGCGGCTGCCCAGTATTCAGGAGCGTGTCGAGAATCATATTGAAGGATACACCTTCACCCAGTATTGGAGCTACAATTGCTGGGAAGAAGAAAACCCTGATACCACCGTATACTGGCCCATGGAAAACATCTGTCTGGATGTGGGCAAGGAAGGTGTGCTGAAGTTCCGCTGGAATGACCCCGCCACCGAGCCGGTGGTAAAGCAGACCCAGACCTCCCTGCTGCCCTTTGAGGAGATCGCCGCCATTGCCGACGCCATGCTGCCGGTGGTGGTGATCGGCCCTCACGAGTCCAAAAGTCTAGTGGAACTCGATCAGATTGATGGAGACACCACCTATATGGATGTGGAAATCACCAAGGTCAGTCTGAGCCTGATGCGCATTCGGGACAAAGGCTCCCTCCACGGCACCATCGTCCCGGTGTGGGACTTCTGGGGCAGCTGGGACTGGTATGGCTTCGAACCCTACGTCCAAAAAGGCAGCCAAATCACCACCCAGCCCATGCTGACCCTGAACGCCATCGACGGCAGCGTAGTCAGCCGGATGTTTGGATATTAAGCGTCCCGGGTGCTAAGCAAAATAACAGGGCCAGGCTTATTGCCCGGCCCTGGTTTTGTAAAAGTTGCAGCTGTCTATATGCGCAAAAAGACCAATCCAGAAGGATTGGTCTTTTCTTGGTGGGGGAGGACGGATTCGCTTCGCTGCGGCGAAGCCACGGCGGTTGCAAGTGTCCACTGGACACTTGCTAAGAGCCGCCTTTCGAATCCATCCCGCCATTCTTTTCCTGAATGCAAAAAGTCCAGTTCTTTCGAACTGGACTTTTGGTGGGGGAGGACGGATTCGAACCATCGAAGCGAAACGCAGCAGATTTACAGTCTGTCCCCTTTGGCCACTCGGGAACTCCCCCATATTTACTTTCGGCTTGGAGCCGGTAGACGGACTCGAACCCCCGACCTACTGATTACAAATCAGTTGCTCTACCAACTGAGCTATACCGGCGTCTCGAACCGAACACGTTTATTATACCACGAGATTCCGAAATGTCAAGCACTATTTTTACTTTTTTCAAAATTTTTCTCGCAGGGCATTTTTCCGGCGGGGCCTCCCGGCAGGGAGGCCCCGATGATGTGGATTTTCCGCTTCTACAGCTCTTCCAGCAGGCACACAGCGTGGCAGGACATGCCCTCCCCTGTGCCGGTGAAGCCCAGTTTTTCTTCGGTGGTGGCCTTCACATTCACCCTGCCCGGCTCTGCATTCAGGGCGGCGGCAATGTTTTGCTGCATCTGGGGGATGTGGTCTTTCAGCTTTGGCCGCTGGGCGATCATGGTCACGTCCAAATTCCCCAGCCGGTAGCCCGCCTGGGCGATCTTCCGTCCCACCTCTTTCAGCAGCTCCAGGGAGTCCGCCCCCTTGTACTTAGGGTCCGTATCCGGGAAGTGCCGGCCAATGTCCCCCAGCCCCGCCGCTCCCAGCAGGGCATCGGAGACGGCGTGGAGCAGCACGTCTGCATCGCTGTGGCCCAGCAGACCCTTTTCGTAGTCGATTTTCACGCCGCCCAGAATCAGGTCCCTGCCCTCCACCAGGCGGTGCACATCATAGCCATGTCCAATTCTCATTGTTCTTCCTCCAATAGCAGCTGGGCAATTTTCAAATCCAGGGGCGTGGTGACCTTCAGGTTCCGCTCCTCCCCGTCTACGATCTTCACCGCCATGCCCATCCGCTCCACGGCGGAGCAGTCGTCGGTGACGGCAGCGCCGTCCAGCTCCGCCTTTTTCAGCGCCCCCCGGAGCAGGTCAAAATCAAACACCTGGGGGGTCTGGACGGCGAACAGAGAAGCCCGGTCCGGGGTGTGATCCACCACCCGGCCTTTCACCACCTTGATGGTGTCCTTCACCGGGATAGCCGGCGCAGCGGCGTTGTAGGTATTGGCCGCCCGTACCACCCGGTCGATGAGCTGCCAGCCCACCAGCGGCCGTGCACCGTCGTGAATGGCCGCCAGCTGGATTCCCTCTGGCAGGGCGTTTAACCCCAGCTGTACCGACTCCTGGCGGCTGCTGCCACCACATACAACGGCAACCACCTTGTCCGTATCATGGGTCAGCTGGGTGATGGGCAGAATCAGGTCCTGCCGGGTGACGATGACGATTTTGGCAATGGCATCGCAGTTCTGAAAAGCCCGCACCGTCCGGGCAATCATAGGCTCACCGCCCAGCGGCGCCATCACCTTGTCGATGCCCCCCATCCGGGAGGCGCTGCCGGCGGCCACGATCACAGCGCCGCAGAGCTTCAGCGGCAGCAGCTTCCGGGCCGGACGGGTGAACTTGGTAATGTCCATACTCACAGCTCCTTTATAAGTTCCTTAAACCGGTTTCCCCGGACCATGAAATTCTGAAACTGGTCAAAGGCCGCACTGGCCGGGCTCATCAGCACCACGTCCCCCGGCTGGGCAGCCTGGGCCGCCGCCAGCACGGCGGCATCAAACCCGCCGCAGTCCTGGATCTCCAGCGCTTCCGGGTCGTATTCCGGGCAGGCACGCACCGCATCCGAAATCTTCTCCCCGGTGGCGCCGCCCAAAAACAGCTTTTTCACATGGCGGCAGATTTCCGGCCCAAGGGCATCGTAGGGGATGTGCTTGTCGTATCCGCCTGCAATGAGAATCACCTTCTCAGGAAATGCGCGCAGGCCCGCAATGGTCCGGCTGGGGCTGGAAGCGATGGAGTCGTTGTAGTAGCGCACGCCGTCCTTCTCCCGCACCAGCTCAATGCGGTGCTCCACACCGCCGAAGGTCCTGGCCACCTGGCGGATGGTTTCGTCCTCCACCAGCCCCTCCACTATGGCAATGGCCGCCATATAGTTTTCCACATTGTGGACACCGGGCAGGAGGATGTCCGCCGTGTCCAGCACCGGCTGGCCCCGGCGGCAAATGATGCCGTTTTCCAGGCTGATGTGGGCCTTCCCCAGCCGGGAGAAGAACCGGGTCTCCCCGTTCCCCCGGAAGGCAGCGGTAATGGCATTGTCGGCATTGAGAATCAGCAGCCCGGTATCGTCCTGATAGCGGAAGATGTTGGTCTTGGCCTGAATGTATTCGTCCATGTCCTTGTGGATGTCCAGGTGGTTGGGGGCCAGGTTTGTGATCAGGGCACGCTGGGGGCTGCGGCGCATATCCAGCAGCTGGAAGGAGCTGAGCTCCACCACTGCGTAGTCCTCCGGCTCCATTTGGTTCACCAGGGGCAGCAGGGGCGTGCCGATGTTGCCCCCCAGCCACACCCGCTTCCCGGCAGCTTCCAGCATCCGGGCAATGAGGGTGGTGGTGGTGGTCTTGCCGTCGGAGCCGGTGACCGCCAGCAGGTGGCAGGGGCAGACCTCGAAGAATACCTCCATCTCCGAGCTTACCACCGCTCCCCTGCTCACCAGATTCTGGATGGCCGGATTGGACGGGTGCATCCCCGGGGTGCGGAACACCACGTCCGCCTGAACGTCCTCCAGGCTGTCCTCCCCCAGCCGCAGGCGGCAGCCCTGGCGCTCCAGTTCCAGCACCTGCGCATCCAGCTTTTCCCGTGGGGTGCGGTCACAGCCTGTCACCTGAGCGCCGTATTCCAGCAGCAGCTTCACCAGAGGGCGGTTGCTCACCCCCAGGCCCATCACCGCAGCGTGTTTTCCCCGGAGGGAGCGAAAATATGTATCAAAGGCAGCATTCATATTGGTTCCTCGTTTTCCATTGAAATGGATGCAGGGCATCCTCTACCCCAATAGTATAGCCCCAAAGAAAAGATTTTGCAAGACATTTGACAATTGGCCTTCCTTGCGGTACAATAGACCAGCGACCAGGTCGGACAGCTGCGGACGCATGCCGAAAGGCAGCGGATGAGGAAAGTCCGGGCTCCCCAGGGCAAGGGATAACGGGTAACGCCCGCCGAGAGCAATCTCAGGACAAGTGCAACAGAGAGATACCGCTGGCGCAGAGCGCCAGCAAGGGTGAAAAGGTGGGGTAAGAGCCCACCCGGCCCATGGCAACATGGGTTTTACGATGTAAACTCTATCCCGGAGCAACGCCGTGGAGGGACACAAGGCCGGCCCGGCCGTCCCGAGGAGGCGGCTTGATCCCAGAAGCAATTCTGGGGCTAGATAGATGGCTGTCAAGACAGAACCCGGCTTATAGACCCGATCGTACAAAAGCCCCGCAGAGACATGTCTCTGCGGGGCTTTCCCTTTTCCAAAACAGGAGGCTTTTTCCTCTTTTATACCTTCAGCACCAGCCGCAGCAGCCAAATGACCGCCAAATGGGCCGGATAGAACCAGTAGAAGAACCACTTGGGGACCCGGATGCCCGTGTTGGTCCGCAGGAAAATCAACGGCGCTGCGGCCACAGAGAAGACCTCGAAGCCCATGTGCAGCGAGCCGATATGCAGCCCCAGGGGATCGTCTGGGTAGGCTCCCCACACCGCCGGCAGGTAGCTCAGCACAAACAGCAACGCTCCCAGCCAAGGCTTTCTCCGGCAGAAGTAGAAAATCAGCATCAAAATAATGCCGGTGGTGGAATAGTCCAGGTTGACGCAGGATGCCAGCAGGAAGCACCCCAAAAACACCCACCACTTCTTCTGCTGCACGCCCCACAGGGCCAGCAGGCTTACCGCCAGGGTAAAGTAAATGTTCATCAGCGGGAAGTTCTCCCAAAAATCCCCAGGATGGAAGGCCAGCACGTACACCGGCTCCGAAAGCAGGGCGAACAGCCCCAGCCGCAGAAGGTAGCGCTTGATGTCATGGGTGTACAGCAGTCCTACCGTCATGCAGTAGCAGAAGATGGGAAAGGCCATCCGCCCGATCCATCGGAAAACGGGATACTGGGGGAAAAACGCCGTCCCTACATGGTCGATGGTCATGGCCGCAATGGCAATCAATTTCAGAAAATCCGTGTCCAAATTGGTTTGCAGTTTTGCTTGGTTCATATCCTCTCCTCCTTTACAGCCGAAGTATACCGCATTATGCAGTAAAAGTCAATCCAAAAAAATTCCCATGATATCCTACCCTTGAGGTGGTAGCATGTATCAAAGGATTCGAGATTTGCGGGAAGATCAGGATTTGAAGCAGTGGCAGCTGGCGGAATATCTCAACTGCTCCCAGCAGGTATACAGCAACTACGAGCTGGGCCAGCGGGACATTCCCACGGATGTGCTCATCAAATTGGCAAACTTTTACCATGTTTCCATTGATTATCTGCTGGGGCAGACCGGCAATCCCAAACGAAACCGCTAGCCCCAGCCCAAACCGCAGCCGGATGCTGCGGTTTTTTCATGCCCTGCTTCCCTATTTCAGAAGCTTGTTTAGATAATTCAGCACCCGCTTTTTGTCCGCCGACCAGGCCGGCGCAAGCAAATCCGCCTTGGCCCCGTCGCCGGTGATGCGGTGCACCGTCACATGGGGCGGCACCTGGGCCAGGCAGGCTTGCAGCCACTGGCCGTATTCCTCCAGGGAAAGGCAGCGGACCTTCCCGGCTCCATACTCCCGGGCCAAATCCGTCCCTTTCAGCACATGCAGCAGGTGAAACTTCACTCCGTCCGTTCCGGCCTCCACGGCATAGCGGGTGGTTTCGGCAGCCATTTGGGCATTCTCCCCCGGCAGACCCAGGATGATGTGGGTCACCACCTCCACCCCGGCTGCCTTCAGGGCCTGGACACTGTCCCAGTACACCCCATTGGCATAGCCCCGGCGTATGTAGGCGACGCTTTCCGGGTGGATGGTTTGCAGACCCAGCTCCACGGACACCGGCTTGCTGCGGTTCAGCCGCTGTAACAGCGTCACCTTTTTCGGCTCCAGGCAGTCCGGCCGGGTACCGATGGCCAGGCCCACGATCCACTCTGGGGCCATGGCCTGGGTAAAGCGCCGCTCCAGCACCTCCACCGGGGCATAGGTGTTGGTAAAGGACTGGAAATAGGCAATATACCGATTCCCCTTGAACTTCCCCTCCACCCGGGCCTTGGCCTTTTTCAGCTGGGCGGCCACATCCGGCTCCCAGCTCTGGGCAAAGGCCCCGCTGCCGTCTCCGGCGCAGAAAATGCACCCGCCGGTGCCCAGGGTCCCGTCCCGGTTGGGGCAGGTAAAGCCGCCGTTCAGGGCCAGCTTGTACACCTTTCCCCCGAAGCGCTCCTGATAGCGCTGATTGGCACTGCGATACATGAAAAACCACCTCTCAAGACGAAGGGCCGCTGCAACCTGTGCAGCGGCCCCATTTTGTAACGATCCGTTAAACGCCGGGATTTAGTTCATGGCATTTCCCAGCATTTCCTCCGGCAGACGATTCTCCGGAGTAGCGCCGGGCTGATAATCCCGGTAGGCCATCAGGCCGGAACCGGCGGGAATCAGCTTACCGATCAGCACGTTCTCCTTCAGGCCCACCAGGTGGTCCACCTTGCCCTTGATAGCGGCATCGGTGAGGACCTTGGTAGTCTCCTGGAAGGAAGCGGCGGACAGGAAGGAGTCGGTCGCCAGAGCGGCCTTGGTGATACCCAGCAGCATGGCGCTGGCCTCAGCCTTCCGCAGCTCGGTTTCGCCGGCATCGATGCGGCGCTGGACCTCAGCATTGGCATCCTCAAACTCGAAGGTGTCCACGGTGCTGCCAGTGAGCAGGCTGGTGTCGCCCGGGTCTTCAATGCGCACCTTGCGCATCATCTGACGGATGATGACCTCAATGTGCTTGTCGTTGATTTCAACGCCCTGCTGGCGGTACACCGCCTGGACGGACTGCACCAGATAGTCCTGAACAGCCTCCACGCCGGAGATCCGCAGCACGTCCTGGGGATACAGCGCACCGTCGGTGATGGGCTCACCCTTCTGCACCACCTTGCCGTGGGAAACCTTCAGGCCCACGGAGTAGGGCACCTGGTAGACCTTCACCTCGCCGTCGTCTGCGGTAACGGTGATGTTACGCAGGGCGGTGCGGCGGGTATCGTCGATGTTGACCACACCGGTGATTTCGGAAATCTGCGCCATCTTCTTGGGACGGCGGGCCTCAAACAGTTCTTCAACTCGAGGCAGACCCTGGGTGATATCGTCACCGGCAACGCCGCCGGAGTGGAAGGTACGCATGGTCAGCTGGGTACCAGGCTCACCGATGGACTGGGCGGCGATGATGCCGACGGCTTCGCCCAGGTCCACTTCCTTGGAGGTGGCCAGGTTCATGCCGTAGCACTTGGCACACACGCCCACACGGGCCTTACAGCCCAGAATGGTGCGGATATAAATCTTGTCAATGCCGGCCTTCTCGAACTTCTCAGCATCTTCCGGCATCATCATCACATCCTGGGAGTGGAGCAGCTCGCCGGTGACGGGGTGCAGCACATCGTGGACGGGATAACGGCCCCGGATGCGGTTGCCGAAGGTGTCGATGACATCGCCGTTCTTGTCGTACACAGCGCCCACCCAGATACCATGCTCGGTGCCGCAGTTGTGCTCCCGGATGATCACATCCTGGGAAACGTCAACCATTCGGCGGGTCAGGTAACCGGAGTCAGCGGTACGCAGAGCGGTATCGGTCATGCCCTTACGAGCGCCTCTGGAGGAGATGAAGTACTCCAGAACGGACAGACCTTCACGGAAGTTCGCCTTAACGGGAATCTCGATGGTACGGCCGGCGGTATCGGCCATCAGGCCACGCATACCGGCCAGCTGACGGATCTGAGCCATAGAACCACGGGCGCCGGAGTCCGCCATCATGTAGATGGGGTTGAACTCGTCCAGGTTGCCCTGCAGGGCATCGGTGACGTCCTTGGTGGTCTTTTCCCACTGCTGCACCACCAGACGGTAGCGCTCGTCGTTGGTGATGAAGCCCTGGCGGTAGAAGTTTTCGATCTCCACCACCTTGCCCTCGGCCTGCTTCACCAGCTCGTACTTGATCTCAGGCACTTCCATATCCGCAATGGACACGGAGATAGCGCCCTTGGTGGAGTACTTATAGCCCAGAGCCTTGATCTTATCCAGCATTTCGGTGGCGATGGTGAAGCCGTGGCGGCGGATGCACTTGTCGATGATCTTGCCCAGCTGCTTCTTGCCAACCAGGAAGCTGACTTCCAGATCGAACTCATGGCCGGGGACCGTGCGGTCCACAAAGCCCAGGTCCTGGGGAATCGGCTCGTTGTAAATCAGGCGGCCCACGGTGGCATCGATGATGCGGTATTCCATCTGGCCGTTGATCTCCTTGCCGTAGCGCACCAGGATGGGTGCGTGCAGGCCGATGGCCCCGTCGGCATAGGCGGCGATGGCCTCCTCAGGGGAGGAATAGGCGTGAACCGGGCGGAACTTGGCCTGGGCCTTGCCCTCCTTCTTGGCCTGCTTGTTGGCAGCCAGGAATTCGTCGGCATCCACCACCTGTCCTGCGGGCAGGCCGGTTTCCCCGGCATCGGTGACGAACACCGTCTCAGAGCCCTTCTCCGCCTTGCCCAGACGGGTGTAGGTCAGATAGTAGGCACCCAGAATCATATCCTGGGTAGGCACGGTAACGGGCTTGCCGTCCTGGGGACGCAGCAGGTTGTTGGCAGAAAGCATCAGCATTCTGGCCTCGGCCTGGGCCTCCGGGGACAGAGGCACGTGGATAGCCATCTGGTCACCGTCGAAGTCGGCGTTAAATGCGGTACAGCACAGGGGGTGCAGCTTCAGGGCACGGCCCTCCACCAGCACCGGCTCAAAGGCCTGGATGCCCAGACGGTGCAGGGTAGGTGCACGGTTCAGCATCACAGGGCGGTCCTTAATGATCTCGTCCAGGGCATCCCAGACCTCAGTCTTGCCCTTGTCGATCATCTTCTTGGCGGACTTGATGTTGTTGGCCAGGCCGTCGGAAACCAGCTTCTTCATCACGAAGGGCCGGAACAGCTCAATGGCCATTTCCTTGGGCACGCCGCACTGGTACAGCTTCAGCTCAGGGCCGACGACGATAACGCTTCGGCCGGAGTAGTCAACACGCTTACCCAGCAGGTTCTGACGGAAGCGGCCCTGCTTGCCCTTGAGCATGTCGGACAGGGATTTCAGCGCCCGGTTGTTGGCGCCGGTGACGGCACGGCCACGGCGGCCGTTGTCGATCAGGGCGTCCACAGCCTCCTGGAGCATCCGCTTTTCGTTGCGGATGATGATGTCGGGGGCGTGGAGCTGCACCAGCCGCTTCAGGCGGTTGTTCCGGTTGATGACCCGGCGGTACAGGTCGTTCAGGTCAGAGGTAGCGAACCGGCCGCCGTCCAGCTGAATCATGGGGCGGATATCCGGGGGGATCACCGGCAGCACGTCCATGATCATCCAGCTGGGCTTGTTGCCGGACTCCCGGAAGGCTTCCACCACTTCCAGGCGCTTGACGATGCGCAGCTTCTTCTGGGAGGAGGCGGTTTTCAGCTCCTCCCGCAGCTGCACGGACAGCTTCTCCAGGTCGATCTGGTCCAGCAGGGTCTTGACAGCCTCTGCGCCCATGCCGGCCTTGAAGTCGTCCTCGTACTTCTCCCGCATGTCCCGGTATTCCTTCTCCGTGAGCACCTGGTTCATGGCCAGAGGTGCATCACCGGGGTCGGTGACGATATAGGCAGCGAAGTAGAGCACCTTCTCCAGCACCTTGGGAGAGATGTCCAGAATCAGGCCCATCCGGGACGGAATGCCCTTGAAGTACCAGATGTGGCTGCACGGAGCGGCCAGCTCGATGTGGCCCATCCGCTCCCGGCGGACCTTGGCCTTGGTGACTTCCACGCCGCAGCGGTCGCAGATTTTGCCCTTGTACTTGATTTTCTTATATTTACCGCAGTGGCACTCCCAGTCCTTGGTGGGTCCGAAGATCCGCTCACAGTACAGACCGTCCCGCTCGGGTTTCAGGGTTCGATAGTTGATGGTTTCCGGCTTTTTGACCTCGCCATAGGACCACTGGCGGATCATTTCCGGGGATGCAATGCCAATTTTAATGGCATCAAAGGTGGCATCTGCCATGGTTGGGCCTCCTTATTCTTCGTTGTCGGCATCCTGCATGTCGCCGAACACGTCCATAATATCCTCCGGGCCGTCCTCGTCGATGACGAAGCCAGCCTCCAGCACCTCATCGGTGGAGCCGACGACAACGTCGTTCTCGCTGTCGGCGGTGTAGACCACCTCATCCTCGTCGTCATCCTCACGCAGCTCGATTTCGTTGCCGTTCTCGTCCAGCACCCGGATATCCAGGCACAGTGCCTGCAATTCCTTCACCAGAACCTTGAAAGACTCCGGCACGCCGGGCTTGGGAATGTTGGCGCCCTTGACGATGGCCTCGTAGGTCTTGACACGGCCGGTGACATCGTCGGACTTGACGGTGAGGATCTCCTGCAGGGTATAGGCAGCGCCGTAAGCTTCCAGCGCCCAGACTTCCATTTCGCCGAAACGCTGGCCGCCGAACTGGGCCTTGCCGCCCAGAGGCTGCTGGGTAACCAGAGCATACGGACCGGTGGAACGGGCGTGGATCTTATCGTCGACCAGATGGTGCAGCTTCAGATAGTAGGGGTAGCCCACGGTGACCAGGTTGTCGAAGGGCTCGCCGGTACGGCCGTCGTACAGAACGGTCTTGCCGTCCTCCCGCAGGCCAGCCAGCTTCAGGGTCTCCCGGATGTCCTTCTCGTTGGCACCGTCAAAGACGGGGGTAGCGACCTTCCAGCCCAGTGCCCGGGCAGCGTAGCCCAGGTGGACCTCCAGCACCTGTCCGATGTTCATACGGGAAGGCACGCCCAGGGGGTTCAGCACCACGTCCAGGGGAGTGCCGTCGGGCAGGAAGGGCATATCCTCCTCCGGCAGAACACGGGAGACAACGCCCTTGTTACCGTGACGGCCGGCCATCTTATCGCCCACGGAAATCTTCCGCTTCTGGGCAATGTAGACCCTGACGGACTTGGTAACGCCGGGAGCCAGCTCGTCGGAGTTCTCCTTGGTGAACACCTTCACGTCCACCACGATGCCGCTTTCGCCATGGGGCACCTTCAGGGATGTGTCCCGGACCTCTCTGGCCTTTTCGCCGAAGATGGCCCGCAGCAGCCGCTCTTCCGGGGTCAGCTCAGTCTCGCCCTTGGGGGTGACCTTACCGACCAGGTAGTCGCCGGAGTGAACCTCGGCACCCACACGGATGATGCCGTTTTCGTCCAGATCCTTCAGGGTGTCCTCGCCCACGTTGGGGATATCCCGGGTGATTTCCTCAGGTCCCAGCTTGGTATCCCGGGCTTCGGTCTCGTGCTCCTCGATGTGGATGGAGGTGAACACGTCCTCCCGGACCAGACGCTCGTTCAGCAGAATGGCGTCCTCGTAGTTGTAGCCTTCCCAGGTGACGAAGCCGATAAGCACGTTCTTGCCCAGGGCCACTTCGCCGCCGGAGCAGGAAGGACCGTCGGCAATGATCTGCTCGGTGTTCACCCGCTCGCCAACCACCACGATGGGCCGCTGGTTGATGCAGGTGCCGGCGTTGCTACGGGCGAACTTGGTCAGCCGGTGGGTGACGGTCTGGGCATCGTCGTACTTGACGGTGATGCTGTCGGCGCTCACGGCGGTGACGGTGCCGGGGCCCTTGGCCTTGATACAGACCTCAGAGTCCAGAGCAGCCTTGTGCTCAATGCCGGTGGCGACCACAGGCGGCTCGGTGGTCAGCAGAGGCACAGCCTGCCGCTGCATGTTGGCGCCCATCAAAGCACGGTTGGCATCGTCGTTCTGCAGGAAGGGGATGAAGGAAGTGGCGATGGAGATCATCATCCGGGGAGACACGTCGATATAATCGATGACCTCCCGGTCCACTTCGATAATTTCATTGCGGTGACGGCAGGTGATACGCTGGTTGGCCAGGCAGCCGTTTTCGTCCAGCGGCTCGTTGGCCTGTCCGATATAGAAGTCGTCCTCCACGTCGGCAGTCATATACTCCACGTCGGTGGTGACCCGGCCGGTGGCCTTGTCCACCTTGCGGTAAGGAGCCTCCACGAAGCCGTACTCGTTGATCCGGGCAAAGGTAGCCAGGTAGTTGATCAGGCCAATGTTGGGACCTTCGGGGGTCTCAATGGGGCACATACGGCCGTAGTGGGTGTAGTGGATGTCTCGCACGTCGAAGGAAGCCCGGTCACGGCTCAGACCGCCGGGGCCCAGAGCGGACAGACGGCGCTTGTGGGTCAGCTCAGCCAGAGGGTTATTCTGGTCCATGAACTGAGACAGGGGGCTGGAGCCGAAGAACTCCTTAATGACGGCGGTGACAGGCCGGATGTTGATCAGGCTCTGGGGGGTGACGGTGTCCAGGTCCTGGACGGTCATCCGCTCCCGGATCACCCGGTCCAGACGGGAGAAGCCGATACGGAATTGGTTCTGCAGCAGCTCGCCCACGCAGCGCAGGCGGCGGTTGCCCAGGTGGTCAATGTCGTCGGGGGTGCCGATGCCCATAGCCACACAGTTGAGGTAGTTGATGGAAGCCATCACATCCTCCACGGTGATGTGGTTGGGAATCAGGTCCGTCATCCGGTCGGCAATGGCCCGCTTCCAGCCGTCGGGGCTGACCGTTTCCAGCATTTCCCGCAGCACGGGGAAGTAAACCTTCTCGGTGATGCCGTACTGCTTGGGGTCAAAGTCCACGAAACCAGCCATGTCCACCATGTTGTTGGAGAACACCTTCACGGAGGCATCGCCCACCTTCAGCACAGCCTCGTTAACGCCCTTGGCGCTCAGCTCGTGAGCCTGGGAACGGGTGATGAACTCGCCGGGCATCACCAGGATCTCGCCAGTCATGGGGTCGGCAATAGGCTCTGCCGCCTCCTGGCCGGACAGACGGGTCCAAATGTCCATCTTCTTGTTGAACTTGTAGCGGCCCACCTTGCTGACATCGTAGCGATGGGGGTCGAACAGCAGCCCTTCCAGATGGGCGGTAGCAGTCTCCACCGTGGGAGGCTCACCGGGACGCAGACGGCGGTAGATTTCCAGCAGAGATTCCTCTCTGGTCTTGCAGGTATCCTTCTCCAGGGTGGCGAGGATCCGCTCGTCATCGCCGAACAGGGCCTTGATCTGGTCATCGGTCTGCACGCCCAGGGCCCGGATCAGGCAGGTAATGGGCAGCTTCCGGTTCTTGTCGATGCGCACCCAGAAGACGTTGGAATTGTCCGTCTCATACTCCAGCCAGGCGCCCCGGTAGGGGATCACCGTAGCGGTGTAGGTGTGCTGGTCCGCCTTGTCCACCTCGTGGCCATAATACATGCCAGGGCTGCGGACGATCTGAGAGATGATGACACGCTCTGCACCGTTGATCACGAAGGTGCCGCCGTTGGTCATCACGGGGAAATCACCCATGAAGATTTCCTGCTCTTTGATCTCGTTGGTCTCGGTGTTGCGCAGCCGCACCCGCACCTTGATGGGCTTGGCATAAGTGGCATCCCGCTCCCGGCACTCCTCGATGGTGTACTTCGCCTTTTCTTCCATGGTGTAGTCCAGGAAGGACAGCTCCAGCTTACCAGAGAAGTCGGTGATGGTGCCCACGTCCCGGAAAACCTCCCGCAGTCCCGTCTCCAGGAACCACTGGTAGGAATCCTTCTGGATTTTCAGCATGTTGGGGATTTCCAGGATTTCTTCATACTTCGCGTAGGATTTACGCATGGTCTTGCCGAACATTACGTCCTTGACCATTGCCATATGGATCATCACAGCCTTTCTACCGAATAGTGTGTTGCTTACAATACGCTCGGAGCGGTTGTCAATTCTAAGCAATCTTTCCCTTGACAGCCGCCCCATCCTGTGGTAAAATGACCATAACGGGATAAGAATCCAGAAATGGGCATACTATCACAGTATGGATAATCATTATATCATTCCTGCCACGGAATGTCAAGGAACGTTTTCCACAAAACCAGGGCTTTCGCCCTGGTTTTTTTGTCTTTTTTCGGCAATTCCCTCCCCTGCCCGGCCGCCATTGCACACTACAGATTCCACGGGCGCTGCGCCCCACGGAATGACCGTGCATTTGGGAACACAAAAATGCCCCCAGTCTTCGGACTGGGGGCATTTTAATTACATTGCGCAAACGCAGTCGAGATTACTCGGAGACCTCGGTGACAACGCCGGAGCCAACGGTACGGCCGCCTTCACGGATAGCGAAACGCAGGCCCTGCTCGATAGCGATGGGGGTGATCAGCTCAACGCTCATAACCACGTTGTCGCCGGGCATGCACATCTCAGTGCCCTCGGGCAGAGTGATGATGCCGGTCACGTCGGTGGTACGGAAGAAGAACTGGGGACGATAGTTGTTGAAGAAGGGAGTGTGACGGCCGCCTTCTTCCTTGGACAGGACGTAAACCTGGCCCTTGAACTTGGTGTGAGGATGGATGGAACCGGGCTTGCACAGAACCTGACCACGCTCGATGTTCTTCTTGTCGATACCACGCAGCAGAGCGCCGATGTTGTCGCCGGCTTCTGCGTAGTCCAGCAGCTTGTGGAACATCTCGATGTCGGTCACGACAGTGGACAGCTTGTCCTCACGCAGGCCAACGATTTCGACAGCCTCGTTCTTCTTGATCTGGCCACGCTCCACACGACCGGTAGCAACGGTACCACGGCCGGAGATGGTGAACACGTCCTCGACGGGCATCAAGAAGGGCTGGTCAGCCTTACGGTCGGGAGTGGGGATATAG
>X4_Red_Fox__coassemble_84_pt1 | contig 19222 bp, 18 predicted proteins | sample X4_Red_Fox__metabat2_low_PE_004 | metagenome-assembled genome bin X4_Red_Fox
TTGCAAGGTGAACGTTGACGAGCAGTCCGAGCTGGCTGCCCAGTTCCGGGTGATGAGCATTCCCACCCTACTGGTCATCAAAAACGGCCAGGTGGTGAACCAGGCCGTCGGCGCCCGCTCCAAGCAGGCCATTTTGTCCATGCTGTAAGAAAAGCAGTGTGTTGTGAGCCGGTGCATCCGGCTCACAATTTGCATTTTCTAAGATTTCACTTTGCTGCACAAGGAGGCTAGGATGGAACAATTGCAAGTGCGCTACGCTTCTCTTGCTGACTATGACGGCGTTGAAGCGGTAATGAAACAAATCCAGAAATTGCACGTAGATTTGCGGCCGGATCTATATCGCCCCGTGGAAACTGTGTTGGCCTATGAAGAATTCTGCAAAGCTGTTGCAGAGCACAGACTCCTTGTGGCAGACCAACACGGGGAGGTCGTCGGCGTGCTTTCCTATGTCCACAGGCACATTGAAGCGGACAAGCAGGTTACACGAGATGTGATGTTTGTGGATTGCATCGCCGTAACGGAATCCCTTCGCCAAAAGGGCATCGGGCGAAAACTTCTTGATTTTGCCCTGGATATCCTGCATCAAGGGTCTTTTGACGGTCTTGAGCTGCAAGTAAATGCCCATAACCAAGCGGCGAGAACCTTCTATGAACATCTCGGCTTCCAGGAAAAATCCATCAATATGGAACTGCCCCTTTAGCCTGGCCATGGTTTTGGTCAAATGCAGGCAAAACCGGGGCCGCTGTATCCTTTGCAGCGGCCCCGGTTTTTTATTTCATTCGTCTGCCATGCGGTAGCCCACGCCCAGCTCGTTGATCACATAGCGGTTGTCCCCCGGGCGGCAGCCCAGCTTTTTGCGGATGTTGGCCATGTTCACCTGAAGCTTTTTCACGCTGCTGTCGTCCATGCCGCCCCACACCGCCCGGATGATGGCGGCATAGGTCATCACCTTGCCGGTGTGCTGGCTCAGCAGGGACAGGATGTTGTATTCCGTCTGGGTCAGGTGGACGCTCTGGCCCCCAACGCTGACCTGCCGCCGGTCATAGTCAATCACCAAGTCCGCCACGCAGAAGGTCCCGGCCAGCGCCGCCTCGGCCTGGCGGGTATTGCGCAGGGCCGCCCGCACCCGGGCCAGCAGCTCCCCGGTGCCGAAGGGCTTGGTGATGTAGTCGTTGGCCCCCAAATCCAGGGCGGAAATCTTGTCCTGCTCCTCCGTCCGGGCCGAAAGCACCAGGATGGGGGTCAGGCTGGTTTTGCGCACCGAACGCAGAAACTCCTCTCCATCCAGATCCGGCAGGCCCAAATCCAGCACCACCAGATCCGGCCGGTGGGACGAAAACATCAGCAGCCCCTGGCGGCACCGCTGGGCGGAAAGCACCTGGTAGCCGTTGGCTTCCAGCATGGTCTGGATAAAGCTGGAAATATTGGGATCGTCCTCCACAATGAGAATTTTGTACTTGTTATTGGACATGGGTATGCTCCTCCAATTCCAGGCTGAAGCGGAAGCAGGCGCCGCCCTCCGGCCGGTTTTTTGCGTAAATCTGAGCGCCATGGGCTTTGATGATGGTATTGCACACGCTCAGGCCGATGCCCATGCTGTTGCGGCTGCCGTCGGCAGGGGCCTCCAAGGGGCCTTTGAACAGCCCCTCCAGCCGGGATTTGGGAATGCCGCAGCCGTCATCCTCCACCCGGAACACCGCCTGGCCGCCTTTTATCTCCACCCGCAGCCACAGATTCTCCATGCCCTGGGCGTGGAGAACCGCATTTTCCAGCAGATTCACCAGCACCTGCTGAATCAGCATGGCATCCATGGGAATCACGGTAAATTCCTCCGGCAGCTCCACCTGCACCTGCTGCTGGGGATAGTATTTGTGGAATTTCACCAGCACCGCATCCACCAGTTCTTCCAGCACCGTCTCCTGCTTATTCAGCCGGAACTGCCCCGCATCCACCCGGGTGACGGACAGCAGATTCTCCACCATCCGCACCAGCCACTGGGCATCGGCGCAGACATCCGCCAGCATTTTCAGGTGCTTTTCCCGGGACAGCTCGTCATAGTTGTCCCGCATGGCGCTGCAAGCGCCGTAAATGGCCGTCAGGGGCGTGCGCAGGTCGTGGGACACCGCCCGCAGGAGATTGCCCCGCATCCGCTCGGTTTCGGCCTCCGCCTTCACCTTCTCCTGCTGCTTCAGCCGGGTGGTCAGCGCTCCGGTCATGGTAGCCACGATCAGCATCACCACCGCCGAGGAAATGCACTCCGGGGAGATAAGGTCAAAGGCCCAGTAGGGATAGGTAAAGGCATAGTTCACCGCCAGCACGCTGACCAGGGAGGCCGCCACCCCCCAGAAATAGCCCTGGGTTCGCCAGGACACCAGGAATACCCCCAGCACAAACAGCATAGGTATCAGCGTCTGGGTATCCAGCAGATTTTGCAGGCTTAAATTTACAAAAAAGGTAACCAGCAGTGTCAGCAGGGTGAACACCCCGTCCGGCAGTGCGGTTGTATGATTGCGCATAAGCTTCACCTCCTCTCCATTATAGCAGATTCTTCCCCGCCGTGCACAAGTTTTTTTCCAACCACCAAACGGGGGCTTTCTTCCGCCTGAAATGGGCATACAGGAATGCAGCAAAATAATTGGCTGTTTTCCGAAAAATTTTCACAAATTCCCAGGATATTCTCCAAGAAAACTTTCAAAACTGGCTTCTTTCCGGGAACAATTTATAAGAGCGCTTTCGCTTGTTTTTACGGTTATATGACCATGTATCGTAATTTTACAACTGCATATTATCCCCCTGGCAGAAATTTGTCCGTATCAGGAAAAGTTATGGGCATTTTAGCTCATTTTCCCAGTTTCCCCCGGGACATCTTGTATGAATCCTACAATTTCCATCGAATTTTGATGGATTTGCCAATTGACCGGTGGGCTGTTTTTTGCTATGATAATGCCATCCAAAGCGAAAGGAGGTAACAATATGAATTGGGCTGCAATCCTAACTTGGTTGGCGCTGCTGGCAGCATTTTTGGCTCTGGAGGCAGCCACGGTATCCATGGTTTCCTCGTGGTTTGCCGTAGGCGCTCTGGCGGCTCTGGTGGTGACCCTGCTTCACGGACCAATCTGGCTGCAAATTTTGGTGTTCATTCTGGTCTCTGCTGTGCTGCTGTTGCTGCTGCGGCCCCTGGTCCGCAGGTATGTCACCCCCAAGCTCACAGCCACCAACACAGACGCATTGCTAGGCACCAGCGGACTTGTCAGTGTTGCCATCGACAACCTTTCCGGTGCCGGCCAGGTGAAGCTGGGCGGCATGGTCTGGACCGCCAGAAGCACCACCGGCGCTCCCATTGCGGCGGGAACCCAGGTGGTGGTGGACCGCATCGAAGGGGTGAAAGTCTTCGTCTCCCCTGTGCCCCAAACCGTCAACGCCTGACATCGTGATTCCAAACACCTGGGGCAGCGGCCCTGCCCCACCCATTCAGGAGGTAACATTATGTGGATCGTATTTTTAATTTTGGCCATTTTGGTCTTCGTCGTCATCATCACCAACATCTCCGTGGTGCAGCAGTCCCGGGCCTACGTCATTGAGCGGCTGGGCGGCTTCCACGAGGTCTGGGGCGTGGGCCTGCACTTCAAGGTCCCCTTCATCGACCGCATCGCCCGGAAGGTTAGCCTGAAAGAGCAGGTGCTGGACTATCCTCCCCAGCCCGTTATCACCAAGGACAACGTAACCATGCAGATCGATACCGTGGTCTACTTCCAGATCACCGACCCCAAGCTGTATGCCTACGGCGTGGAGCAGCCCATGGCGGCCATGGAGACCCTTACCGCCACCACCCTGCGTAACATCATCGGCGACCTGGAGCTGGATCAGACCCTCACCAGCCGGGATGTGGTGAACACCAAGATGCGCTCCATCCTGGACGAAGCCACCGACCCCTGGGGCATCAAGGTCAACCGGGTGGAGCTGAAAAACATCCTGCCGCCCCAGGACATCCAGAACTCCATGGAAAAGCAGATGAAGGCCGAGCGGGACCGCCGCCAGGCCATCCTTCAGGCCGAGGGCCAGAAGAAGTCCGCCATCCTCATCGCAGAGGGTGAAAAGGAATCCGCCATCCTCCGGGCCAGCGCTGAGAAGGAAGCCGCCATTTTGAAGGCCGAGGCCGAAAAGCAGGCCGCCATCCTCCGGGCTGACGGCGAAGCCCAGGCCATCCTGGCCGTCCAGAAGGCCACCGCCGATGCCCTGGAGCTGCTGAACCAGAAGGCCCCCAACAACCAGGTCATCAAGCTCAAGTCCATCGAAGCCATGCAGAAGATTGCCGACGGCAACGCCACCAAAATCATCATTCCCAGCGAAATGCAAGGCTTTGTGGGCCTGGCCAACGGCCTGGTGGAAGGTGTCAAGGATGTAAAATAACCCCCTGCAACCCCCATAAAAAAGCGGACAGCTGCAGCTGTCCGCTTTTTCTGTGCTCTTATAGAAACCGCTGCTGGGACAAATCATAGATTTGGTCGGCAATTCGGTTTGCCAGGTTGCGGTTGTGGGTGACGGCGATAATGCCCATGTTCCGGCTTCGGGCCTCCCGGAGCACCACGTCCCAAATCTGGGCCTGGGTGATCACGTCCAGCATGGTGCTGATTTCGTCGCAGATGAGAAAATCCGCTCCGCTCATCAGCGCCCGGGCCACGCAGAAGCGCTGCAATTCACCGCCGGACAGCTCCCGGGGGAATCGGTCCAGCCAAGCCTGCTCAATGCCGAAGGCGTCCAGCACCTCCTGGCGCAGCTGGCCGCTTTCTTCCAGCACCCGCCGCAGCCGCCAGCGGGGATTGATGGCTTTCTCCGGGTGCTGGTAAATCAGCTGCACCGGGCAGACACCCTTCTTGGGCAATGGCTTGCCGTCCAGGAGGATCTCCCCCTGGGTGGGGGGCAGATACCCCGCCAGCAGCTTGGCCAGGGTGGATTTTCCGTATCCGCTGGGGGCGAACAGGGCCAGGTGCTGCCCCTGCTCCACGCTGATAGAGCAGTTTTCCAGCACCCAGGGCTGCCGCCGGTCATAGCGGAAGCTGACGTTTTTCGCTTCAAGTCGCATGGAAGCACCTCACTTCTCCGCCCCGCACTTCCCGGGTCTCCGGGGTATGGGTGCGGCATTCTTCTGTGGCATAGGGGCACCGGGGGTGGAACAGGCACCCCTGGGGCAGATTCCCCGCATAGGGCTGGAAGCCTTCTATGGGCTGGAAGCCGTTCTGGGGCAGCGCCCGCCACAGGGCCTGGCTGTAGGGATGCCGCAGAGCCTCCGGCCCGGCCAGGAAGTCCGCCACCGGGGCCGTCTCCACTGTGGTCCCGGCGTAAAACACCGCCACCCGGTCGGCAAACTGGAAGGCCAGGTCAATATCGTGGGTGATGAGGATCACCGCTTTGCCCGCCTGGGCCAGCTCCCGGAACATTTGCAGGGCTTCCAGGGCCTGCTCCAGGCTCATGCCGGGAGTTGGCTCGTCGGCGATGATCAGCTGGGCATCGGCAATCAGCGCCGTGGACACCAGCACCCGCCGGGCCATGCCGCCGGACAGCTGGAACGGATACAGCTTTTCCGTTTTCTCCGGCAGGCCGAACCGGCGGAACAGCTCCCGGCGCTTTTCCACAGGATAGGGCTTCTGGTGGCCGTCCACCTGGCGGCCCACCTTCATCAGCGGGTCCAGAAAGGCTACACTCTGGGGCACCAGGGCAATTTCCGTGCCCCGGAGCTTCGCCTGCATCTGGGGCGTCAGCTCCTGCCCCTTGTAGTGCAGGTGGCCCCGGACGGTAGCATTGCCCGGGAGAATGCCCAAAATAGCGCTGGCCAGCAGGCTTTTGCCGGAGCCGGAGGAGCCGGCCACGGCGACGATCTCCCCCGGCCGCACCGTCAGATGCAGGTCCGAGATCACTTGCAGCTGCCGCTGCTCCAAGGCGCTGTCGTACATCCGAAAGGACACCGACAGGTCGTGAATTTCCAACAAAGTCTCTTTTTTCTGCTCCATAGTCTCACTCCTGTGCGCTGTAAGGGTCCAGAATCTTTTTCAGATTGTCCCCCAGCCGGTCCACCAGCAGCACGATCAGCACCAGCATCAGCCCGGGGAACACGGCGCTCCACCACATGCCGGAGCTGATGTACTTCATGCTCTCCGCCAGAATGATGCCGATGGCAGGCTGCTCCGGGGGCAGGCCGTAGCCCAGGAAGGACACGGATGCCTCGTGCAAAATGGCGTGGGGGAACAGCAAAATCAGTCCCACAAAAAACTGGGGAATCAAATGGGGCAGCAGATGGTGCACCAGAATCCAGCCGCTGGACTTGCCCAGCCGCCGGGACACCGCCACGTACTGCTGGCTGCGCAGCTGCAAAACCTCCCCACGAATCAGCCGGGCCAGGCTGCACCAGTGGGTGGCCGCAATGCCGATGAGCAGCCCTTTCAGCCCCCGGCCCATGGCAAAGGAAATGAGGATCACCAAAATGGTGTGGGGCACGCCCATCACCAGATCGATCACCCAGTTGATAAATCCATCCACGTGCTTCGAGCCGGTAGCAGCGGCGATGCCCACCAGCACCGCAATCACAGCGCTGATGACGGAGGCCACCAGCCCCACCGTCATGCTCACAGACAGTCCCTTCAAGGTCCGCATGAGCAAATCCCGGCCCAGGGTGTCCGTGCCGAAGGGATGGGCAAGGCTGGGGGCCTGGCGGGCATTGAGGAAGCTGGAAGCGTAGCTCTCCTCCGGCAGAAATACGCCCAAAGCGTACACCGCCGCCAGCACCAGGGCGATGGCACAGGTCAGCACCAGCACTTTGGTGCGCCGATTCAGTTTTCCCATTCTTCCACCTCCCGAATCTGGGGATCCACCACGCCGTAAAGCAGGTTTGCAATCAGATTTCCCACGCAGACAAACAGCGCCGAGAACAGCGTCACCCCCAAAAGCAGGGGCACGTCCGAGCTTAGGCCCGCCGCCGAAACCGCACTGCCAAGACCTGGGTAGCTGAACACGTTCTCCGCCAGCACCGAACCGCCGAACAGCTCCGCAAAGGAGGCAAATTGCAGTGTCAGCGCCGGAAGCAGGATGTTGCGCAGGCCATGGCGGCGCAGGATGGTCCACGTCCCTTCCCCTCTGGCCCGGGCGAACAGGACATACTCTGAGTTCAGCACATCCACCAGCTTCTGCCGGGTGTGCAGGGCGATGTTGGCAAAGGACATCAGGCTCAGGGTAAAGGCCGGCAAAATCAGGTGGTGCAGCCGCTGCCAAATGGTCACGTCCTCCGCCGCCACGCCGATGGGGGCAGAAAAGCCGATGGGGAACCACTTCAGCCCCACGGAAAACACCAGCAGGAACACCAGCCCCAGCCAGAAGGTGGGCACGCTGGACAGCAGGTAGCAGATTTTCTTCAGCAGCTTATCCGGCCAGCGGTCCCGGTAAATGCCCATGAGGCATCCCAGGGTAAAGCCCAGAACGCCGGACAGCACCCAGGCGCACAGCATCAGCGCCAGGGAGTTGAGGAAACGTTCTCCAATGATGTCCAGCACCGGCCGACGATACAGGGCCGACTCTCCCCAGTTGCCCCGGAGCAGCTCCCCCAGCCAGGTGAAGTACCGCTCCACCGGCGGCTCGTTAACGCCCCAGTAGGCTTCGATCTCCGCCCGCTGTTCCGGGGACACCGCCGTGCCCAGGCCCAGAATGTACCGCTGCACCGGGTCGATGGGCGAAGCGCTGACCAGCACAAAGGCGATGATACTCACCGCCAGCAGCAGCGACAGGATTTTCAGGCTGTAGCCAACAAAGGACCGGCCCAGCCGCTTTACCGCAGGTTTCATAAGGATCCCCTCTCTCTTGCTTTCTGCGGGGTTTCCCAAAAAATCCCGGTTTTTCTTGGGAAGCACCGCAGAAACCGTTTTCGGACACACCGCCGGCGGGGGCATGGCCCCCGCCGGAATCGTCCACTTCTAACTGTCAATTTTCCCAGGCCCAGTGGTTCAGGTTCTGAATCAGGGGCAGGCCATGGCCGTGGCCATGGATGGGCTGGTCGCCGATGGACAGGCCATCCCGGACATAGGTCACATGGTCCAGATTCACGATCCACACCCAGGGGCACTGGCCCTGCATGGCGGTGCCGGTGGTTCCGTCCCACTGCACCTTGCGCCAGTTCTCGTTGGCCTCCTCCGGGGTCAGGGCCTCCATGGCGGCCTGGAGATAGCCGTCCGTCACTTCGCTCTGGTAGCCCTCGGGATTGTAGTAGTCATCCAGCAGAGCGCCTTCGCTGCGGTAGAGGTAGTACGTCTCGTTGGGGATGGCGCTGCCCCAGCCCATCATCACCGCATCGCAGAACATCCGCTTGGCCAAATCATCCCAGCTGGTGCCCTCCACGTTGATTTGGATGCCCACCGCCTTCACCTGCTCTGCTGCGGCCATGGCCACTGCCTGCCGGACGGAGTCGCCGGAGGGATAGATGCAGGTGAACTCTGCCTTCAGGCCGTCCTTTTCCACAATGCCGTCGCCGTCGGTATCGGCCCAGCCGGCATCGGCCAGCAGCTTCTTGGCATACTCCACATCGGTTTCGATCTTCACCTCGGGGTTATTCCAGGGCATACCGTCGTTTTCGGAATAGGCCGGGCGGCCGAAGCCGTTCAGGGCCACATCCGCCACCTGCTGGCGGTCGATGGCGTAGGCAATGGCCTGGCGGATTTCCAGGTTGCAGGTCACATCATTGCCATAGGGCAGGCCGGAAGGCGTGGTCTTTCCCTCGTTGGGATGCATGGGCAGGGTAAAGCCCCGGTTGTCCGCAGAGGTAACGGCCTCCACATGGTAGCCCGGTACCTGGGTGGTGCCCAGGGTGGCAGAGGTGTAAGCCACATCCACCTGGCCTGCCTGGACGGCTGCCAGAGCGGCATCTTCCGACATGAACACGATGGTCACATTCTTGATGGCGGGTGCGCCGCCGTAGTAGTCCTCGTTGGCGGTGAACAGCAGCTGCTCCTGGGGCCGCCACTCCACAAACTTATAGGGGCCGGAGCCCATGGGGTTCGTGCCGTAGCTGTCGGAATAGGCGTGCTCCGGCACGATGCCCACCGAGGCCAGGGTGTTCAGAAAGATGGAAGTGGGCTTTTCCAGGGTGACCACCAGGGTGGTATCGTCCTTGGCCTCGGCGCTGACCATATAGGTCAGGTCCACGCTGCCCTGGGCGGCCTTGGCCGTCTCCAGAGTGAAGGCCACGTCCGAAGCCTTCACCGGCTCGCCGTCGGTGAACTTGGCATCGGAGCGGATGGTAAAGGTCCACACCAGGCCGTCCTCCGACAGGGCGTAGTCGGTAGCCAGGTCGTTTTCAAAGTTCAAATCCGCATTGTACTTGACAAGAGTGCTCTGGACAATGGGGGCGTTGCCGTGGCCCCAGCCCTTGGTGGGGTCCAGCGTCTCCGGCTCAGAGCCGATGGCGATGACCACGCTGTCCTTTACGGGAGCTGCGGTGGGCTGCTGCGCCGCCTGGGGCGTTTGTGTTGCTTGGGCCACCGGTGCCGTGGTGGCAGCAGGGGCTTCCTTGCTGCCGCAGGCCGCCAGGCTAGCGCCCAAGGCCAGGGTCAGCAGGGCTGCAAGAATTTTTTTCTGCTTCATACAAAATATTCCTTTCCTTTTTCGGCAGGACCGTGTATACTGTAGGTGACTGCCTTTCTTTCGCCGATGGGCATGTCCACGCCCCGGTATAGTGACGGCTATGCCGGGGCGGCGTTCTTCCGTATTATACCGATATTTTTGCACCGACACAAGCCCCCCGGGGGGATGAATCGGCGCCAAATTTCAAAATTTTCCCCGAAAAACGGAAATTCCACGGCGCCGGCCCTGGCTGGGCCGGGCGGGAAAGGACTGCTTATGGAAATTTCGATCGTCCACGTGGCAGTGCGGATTGCCGCCGCTTTGCTGCTGGGAGGCATTCTGGGCATGGAGCGGGGGCTGAAGCAGCGGCCCGCCGGACTTAGGACCCACATGCTGGTGTGCGTGGGGGCCTGCCTGATCATGCTCACCAACCTGTATATCTGCCAGGTCTTCGGCACCGGGGACCCGGTGCGCATGGGCGCTCAGGTGGTCAGCGGCATTGGCTTTTTGGGGGCGGGCACCATTGTGGTCACCCGGCACAACCAGATCCGGGGCCTCACCACCGCCGCCGGACTGTGGGCCGCCGCTGCGGTGGGGCTTGCCACCGGGGTGGGCTTTTACCAGGCGGCGGTGCTGGGCACTGCGGCCATTTTCGCCACGCTGACGGTGCTCTCCTGGCTGGATGGGCGGATGCGCCGGAAGGCCCGGCATTTTGATGTGTACCTCACCCTCACCCCGGCCGTTCCCCTGGGCCGGTTTCTGGCCCTGCTGCACAAGGACGGCATCACCGCTGAGGAGATCCACCCGGATGTCAGCGCCGCCGGGGATGAAAACCGCCACTACTTTCTCACCCTGGTCACCCCCACCCGCCAGACCCCGGCCCAGCTGATGGCCCTGTTCAGCGACCCGGCAGTGGGCGGCTTCTACTTAGACATTCTATAAAAAAGGCAAAAAATTCCGCTCTCCGTTTTTCTACGGAGAGCGGTTTTTGGTTACAGCAGCTGCTTTTTCCAGGCCCAGCCCAGGCCGATGGCGGCTGTGGCGGAGACGAACAGCACCGCCGTCCACAGGTGGATGCCGTCGCCAGTGGCGGGGTTATCCGTGGACTGGGGCTTTGCCACCTGGAAGGTCGCCTTGGCCTCCCCGTCGGGGTAGGTCAGGGTGAGGGTGTGCTTGCCCAGCGCCAGCTTGCTCAGCAGTCCGGCTTTCAGGGTGACCACCTCGCCCTTGACGGTGTAGCTGCTCTGGGCCAGCTTCTTGCCGTCCACCTGCACTTCCGTGGGCAGCTCGGTCTGGTTGGTGGTGAAGGACAAGTCCTTGTTGCTCTTCTGCCGCCAGGTGACACCGTCGCCCTTGGTGACTTTGGGCAGCTCAAAAATGGTGAAGCTCAGCGTGACCTTGCCGGTATAGCCGCCCTTGCCCTCCACCGTGACGGTGGCCGTGCCCGGCTTTTCGTTGTCCCGGTAGGTCAGGGTGTAGTCGCTGCCCTCTTCCAGGGTCTTGCCGTCTGCGGTGACGGTGACCACCGGGGTGATGGGCTTGCCGGTGTAGGGGAAGCGGCCGCTTTCCAGGGACACGTCCTCCTTGGTCAGCTCCACCGGGGGCTGCTCCGGCTCCTGGGCCTTCTGGATGGTGAAGGGCATTTCCACCGTGCCGGTGTAGCCGTCCATGCCCTGCACCACTGCCTTGGCCGTGCCCGGCTCTACATTGTTTTCATAGGTCACGGTGTAGTCCGTGTCCTGCACCAGGGTCTTGCCCTCGACGGTGACGGTGATTTCCGGGGTGATGGGCTTTCCTGTGTAGGGGAAGTCGGTGCCGTCCATCCACACGTCGGTGCCCTGGATCTCCACAGGCTCCGCTTCGGCGGGGACGATGGTGAAGGGGTGCTCCACCGTGCCGGTGTAGCCTGCGGTTTCCACCCCGGTGACCACCACCAGGCCCTGGCCCACCTCCACATTGTCCCGCAGTTCCAGGGTGTAGTGGGTGTCCAGGGTCAGCAGATCCTCGCCGGAGCGGACGGTGACGTTGGGGCGGATCTCACTGCCGGTATAGGTAAATTCCGTCTGGTCCAGGGTCACGTCGGTGGCCGTCAATTCCACCGGGTCTGCCCCGGTGGCAGCAGCGGAGACGGGGGCCGCCGCCAGGGCCAGCATCAGCGCCAGCGCTCCGGCGCCGATCCGCTTGAAAAAGCTTACATTCATGGGTAACAATATCCTCCTTAGGATGGGTTCCCGGGCCGCCGCTCCACGGCCGTTGGTTCGGCGCCCGGTCTGGGAGCATCATAGCATATTCGCAACTTTTTGTCAACATAAATGGGCATATTCCACATTTTTCAATTATTTTAGAAACTTTTTTACAAAATAGTACCAGTTTCGGCAGATTCTGACAGCATTCCCTGGGCCCCATTTCCCGCCAGCGGCGGATTGCCTAGGCTCCCAGGGGAAATCCCCGCCGCCGAGGCCGCTTCCCCGGCTGGATTTCGCCACGGCTCATGGAGATTTTCACCAAATTGGAAGGGCCTTCCTTGTGGAAGATGCAGAACTTTCAAAAAAACCGAAAATTGCAGTTGCACTTTTGTGAAATATGCGCTATACTCAATTCATGGAACGGTTGGAATCGTTTCCAAAATCACGATTTCCAAAACAAGTGGGAAATCGAATACTTAGGAGGAAAACTTATGAAAAAGCTGATTGCTATGCTGTTGGCTCTGGTCATGGTGCTGGGCCTGACCGCCTGCGGCGGCAGCGATGCCCCCGCCGAAACCCAGGCTCCCGAAGCCCAGGCTCCTGCCGAGACCCAGGCTCCCGCTGAGACTCAGGCCGCTGCTCCCGCCGGCGAAGGCCGTGTCTACTACCTGAACTTCAAGCCCGAGGCAGACGCCGCCATGCAGGAGCTGGCTGCTCTGTACACCGAGCAGACCGGCGTGCCTGTGAAGGTCGTCACCGCTGCTTCCGGCACCTACTCCGACACCCTGACCGCTGAGATGGCCAAGAGCGAAGCTCCCACCATCTACAACATCGGCAACATGTCCGGCCTGAAGGACTGGGACGAGTACGCCCTGGATCTGACCGGCACCCCTCTGGCCGGTGAGCTGACCACCAATGACTTCAACCTCTACAACGAATCTGGCGAGCTGAAGGCCATCGGCCACTGCTACGAGTCCTTCGGCATCATCACCAACAAGGCCCTGCTGGAAAAGGCTGGCCACTCCGTGGACGAGATCAAGGACTTCGCTTCCCTGAAGGCCGTGGCTGACGACATCCACGCCAACGCTGCTACCCTGGGCTTCGATGCCTTCTCCTCCTCCGGCCTGGACGGCTCCTCCAGCTGGCGGTTCTCCGGCCACCTGGCCAACATGCCCCTGTACTACGAGTTCCGTGACGACGGCGTGACCGATCAGCCCGCTGAAATCAAGGGCACCTACATGGACAACTTCCGTCAGATCTGGGACCTGTACATCACCGACACCTCCGCTGATGCCAAGACCCTGTCCACCGCCACCGGCGACGAGAGCAAGGCTATGTTCACCGAGGGCAAGGCTGTGTTCTATCAGAACGGTACTTGGGAGTACGCTGGCCTGATCGATGCCGGCATGAAGCCCGAGGATCTGACCATGCTGCCCATCTACTGCGGCGTGGAAGGCGAAGAGAAGGCCGCTCTGGCTTCCGGCACCGAGAACTGCTGGGCTGTGAACTCCCAGGTTTCCGAGGCTGACCAGAAGGCTTCCCTGGACTTCCTGTACTGGCTGGTCACCGACGAAGTGGCCGCTCAGAAGATGGTGGACACCCTGGGTGCCCTGCCCTTCAAGGCTGCCCCCGCTTCCTCCAACGTGTTCCTGGCTGACGGCTCCAAGATGATCGAGGACGGCAAGTATGTCGTGTCCTGGGCCTTCAACCACACTCCCAACGTGGATGCTTGGAGAGCTACCGTTGTCACCGCTCTGACCGCTTACTCCGCTGATCCCACCGATGCCAACTGGGCCGAAGTGGAAAAGGCTTTCGTTGACGGCTGGGCTTACGAGTACAACATGGCCAACGGCTAATTCCATCCAACGTCTGAGGGCGGGCCGCTTGCCCGTCCTCAGATTCTTTTTGATTCACCCATTTCCAGCGGCATTCTGAGCAGGGCCAAGCCGCTGCCCCCATGGTCGGCGGCTTCGTCTTGCTCAGAAGAAAAGAAGATTGCATTGAAAGCGAGGGAATTTCTTTGGCAAAACAGAAAAAATCTGTCAACCTGGTGCAAAAGCCCCTGCGGCGGCTGGCACCGGTGTTCATCCTGCCCACCTTCCTGGCCTTTTTCATTGGCTTTGTGTGGCCCTTCCTGCAAGGCATTTACCTGTCCTTCTGCAAGTTCAACACCCCCAGAGATGCCCATTGGGTGGGCATCAGCAACTACGTCAAGGTCTTCCAGGATGCCGGCTTTGCCCACGCCTTCTGGAACACCGCAGCCTTTGCGGTGGTGTCCATCATCCTGATCAACGTCATCGCCTTCGTCATCGCCTACGCCCTGACCCAGAAAATGCGTGGCTCCAACCTGTTCCGCACCGTGTTCTTCATGCCCAACCTGATCGGCGGCGTGGTGCTGGGCTATATTTGGAGCATGATTTTCGACGGCATCCTCAAGGGCTACGGCACCTACCTCACCGCCAACAGCACCTATGGCTTCTGGGGCCTGGTGATTCTGGTGGCCTGGCAGCAGATCGGCTACATGATGATCATCTACATCGCCGGGCTGCAATCCCTGTCGGAGGATATGCTGGAAGCCGCCCGCATCGACGGCGCTACCGGCAGCCAGACCCTGTTCCAGGTGATCATCCCCAACGTGATGCCCTCCATCACCACCTGTACCTTCCTGACCCTGACCAACTCCTTCAAGCTCTTTGACCAGAACCTGGCCCTGACCGGCGGCATGCCCTCCGTGCTGGAGAACGGCGCCAAGATCAACATGACCGAGCTGCTGGCCCTGAACATCTATTCCACCTACAACATCAACAAAAACTGGCACGGCGTGGCCCAGAGCAAGGCAGTCATCTTCTTCATCCTGGTGGCTGTGCTGGCCATCGCCCAGCAGGCCGCTACCCGCCGGAAGGAGGTTGAGCAGTAATGAAAAAGCAGCAGACCTATTCCACCTTGAGCAAGGTGATGACCTGCATCTTTGCGGTGCTGTCCATTCTGTGGCTGGTGCCCATTTTCGAGGTGCTCATCAACTCCTTCAAGTCCAACGCCTACGTGAACCTGGAGCCCTTCGCCCTGCCCAACGCCGAGTCCTTTGTGGGCCTGGACAACTTCATCAAGGGCATGACCTTCGGCAACTACCCCTTCTTCAAGGCCGCTTTCTACAGCCTGTTCATCACCGTGGCTTCGGTTGTACTGATCCTGGTGTTCTGCTCCATGAGCGCCTGGTACATCGCCCGGGTGGACAGCCTGTTCTCCCGCATCTTCTACTATCTGTGCCTGTTCTCCATGATCGTCCCCTTCCAGATGGTGATGTTCACCCTGACCTTCACCGCTGACCAGCTGAAGCTGAACACCCCCTTCACCATTCCCATTATCTACCTGGGCTTCGGTGCAGGTCTTGCCATCTTCATGTTCCTGGGCTTCGTCAAGGGACTGCCCAAGGAGATCGAGGAAGCGGCGGCCATCGACGGCTGCGGCCCCCTGCGCACCTACTTCAATGTGGTGCTGCCCATGCTCAAGCCCACCCTGATCAGCGTGGGCATCCTGGAGCTGATGTGGGTGTGGAACGACTATCTGCTCCCCTATCTGGTGCTGGACCGCACCAAGTATATGACCATCCCCATCCTGGTGCAGTACCTCAAGGGAAGCTACGGCACCGTGGACCTGGGCGCCACCATGGCGGTGATCATGCTGAGCATCGCTCCCATCATTGTGGTGTATATGTTCTGCCAGAAGCACATCATCAAGGGTGTCGCTGCCGGCGCTGTAAAGGGATAAATGCCAGGGGGAGGGCTGCGCCCTCCCCTCGTCCCATTTTTCCCCCACTTCCCATAGAAATGAGGTAGCGCTATGACCATCAAGGATCTTGCGGCCAAAACCGGCTACGCTGTGGGCACCGTATCCCGTGCCCTCAACAACCACCCCAACGTCAGTGAGAAGGCCCGCCAGGCCATTCTGGCCGCCGCCCAGGAGAGCGGCTTTCAGCTCAATCTCAACGCCAAGCAGCTCAAGCAGCTGCACTCCAATGCCATCCTGGTGGTGGTCAAGGGCATCGGCAACGAGCTGTTCGGAGAGATGCTGGAATCCATCCAGTTCTTGATCGCCCGCACCCGCTACCAGCTGATGGTGGACTATCTGGACGAGGACAGCAACGAGGTGGCCCGGGCGGTGCAGCTGTGCCGGGAGCGCAAGCCCCTGGGCATTCTGTTCCTGGGCGGCTCCAACCAGAATTTCCTCCGGGATTTTTCTGCCATTGACGTGCCCTGCGTGGTGGTCACCAACGATGCCTCCCAGCTGCCCTACCACAACCTGTCCAGCGTCACCACCGACGATACCCAGGCCGCCCGGGCGGCTGTGGAAACCCTGATTTCCCTGGGCCACCGGCACATTGCCATCATCGGCGGCGACTGCCGGGTGTCCGACATCAGCCGCCTGCGCTATGAGGGCTGTATGCAGGCATTGCAGCAGCAGGGCCTGCCCTTCGACCCGGAGCAGGACTTCCGGGACGTACGCTACTCCTACCAGGACGGCTACCAGGCGGTGCAGGAGCTGCTGGATGCCGGACGGCAATTCACAGCGGTGTTCGCCATGGCGGACGTTATGGCCATCGGAGCCATCCGTGCCCTGCGGGACCACGGCCTGCGGGTGCCGGAGGACGTGTCGGTGATGGGCCTGGACGGTCTGCCCCTGGGGGACTATCTGGTGCCGAAGCTGGCCACCGTGAGCCAGTCGGTGGAGCAGCTGGCAGCCCGCAGCGTGGCCATTTTGCTGGATGCCCTGGAAAGCGGCGCTCCGGCCTGCCACGAGACGGTCCCCTTCGGCATCCAACGCCGGGAGAGCATCCGGCAAATTCCCACACAAGGAGATTTTTGACCATGCGTGAAAGCGGCATTTTGATGCACATTACCTCCCTGCCCGGCCCCTACGGCATCGGCACCATGGGGCGGCAGGCTTACCGATTCGTGGACTTTTTGCAGGCGGCAGGACAGTCCTATTGGCAGATCCTGCCCCTGTCCCCCACCGGCTACGCCGATTCCCCCTACCAGTCCTTCAGCGCCTGGGCGGGGAATCCCTACTTGATCGACCTGGACCAGCTGGTGGAGCAGGGGCTGCTCACCGCCCAGGAGGTTTCCGCCCCGGACTGGGGCAGCAACCCCGGCCGGGTGGACTTCGGCGCCCAGTACCGCCACCGGGGGCCGCTGCTAGCCCTGGCCCGGAGCCGGTTCCAGCCCGATGACGACTACCGCCGTTTTGTGGAGGAAAACCAGTATTGGCTGGAAGACTACGGTCTGTTTATGGCCCTGAAAGAAAAATTCGGCAGCAAGCCCTGGCTGGACTGGCCCCAGGAGCTACGGCTGCGCCAGAGGCAGGCTCTGCAAACCCAGCGCCAGGCTCTTTCCCAAAAGATAGACGATTACTTCTTCCAGCAGTATCTGTTTGACCGGCAGTGGAAGGCCCTGCGGCAGTACGCCCGGGAAAAGGGCGTGCGCATCATCGGCGACGTGCCCATTTACGTCCCCTTGGATTCCGCCGACGTGTGGGCTAACCCCCAGCTGTTCCAGCTGGATGCCGACCGCCGTCCCAAGAGCGTGGCCGGGTGTCCCCCGGATTCCTTCTCCGTCGACGGCCAGCTGTGGGGCAATCCCCTGTACGACTGGCAGGCCATGGCGGACAGCGGCTACCGCTGGTGGATCGGACGGCTCCAGGCCGCTGCCCGGATGTACGACGTGGTGCGGCTGGACCACTTCCGGGGCTTTGAGAGCTACTGGGCCGTGCCCGCCGGAGACACCACCGCCCGGAACGGCCAGTGGGTCCCAGGCCCGGGCATGGACTTCGTCCGCACCGTGCAGCAGGCCCTGCCCCAGCTGGAATTTATCGCCGAGGATTTGGGCTACGTCACCCCCCAGGTCCGCCAGCTTCAGCTGGACTCCGGCTATCCCGGCATGAAGGTGATGGAATTTGCCTTCGACTCCCGGGAGGAAAGCGACTACCTGCCCCACCTGTACCCGGTGGATTCGGTGTGCTACACCGGCACCCACGACAATGTGACCCTGGTGCAGTGGTTCCAGGAAGCCGCCGCCGAGGATGTGGCCTACGCCAAAGCCTACCTGGGTCTGAACCGGGAGGAGGGCTACACCTGGGGCATGATTCGGGGCGCTATGGGCTCCGTGTCCCGGCTGTGCGTGGTGCAGATGCAGGACTATCTGGAACTGGGCAAGGAGGCCCGGATGAATTTCCCCGGCACCCTGTCCAGCGCCAACTGGACCTGGCGGGCAGAAGCCGGCTTCGACAGCCCCGCCCTGGCCAAAAAAATCGCCGCCCTCACCCGGCTCTACGGCCGGTATCCGGCGGAAAAGTAACGAAAAGCTGCCGCCCCTGTATAGGGCGGCAGCTTTCTATATTGTCGCAATGACAGCGACACTTTTTATCAGCGGACGAAATCGTTGACGATTTTGGCAATGGTCGCCACGTCTTCGTCGGTCAGATACATGTGCAGGGGCATGGTGATGATGTGCTGGGTGATCTTGTGGGCCTTGGGGCAGGTGCCCTGGGCATAGCGGTACATGGAGAACTCGGTGTTGTCCCGGTAGTGGACACCGCCGTAAATGTCGTGTTTTGCCAGCTCCGCCAGCAGCCCCTCCCGGTCGGGCACGGCAATTTCATAGATGTGGTAGGAGCATTCCTCCGGATAGTTGGCCCGAATGATGTGGATGTTGGGATTCTGAGCAAAAGCTGCATCGTACATGGCGGCGATTTCCCGGCGGCGGGCGTTCTCTTCGTCCAGATAGGGCAGCTGGGCCAGGGCGATGCCTGCCATAATGGCGTTGCCGTTGTACTTAAAGCCCACATAGTCCACGCCGTAGTTCCACTTGTAAGTGCCCTCGCTGCCGGTGCGGGCGTAGGTGTCCTTGTTGATGCCCATCCAGGAAACCTTCCGGCACTCCCCATCTAGCTCCCCGTCGGCAAAGCAGATCATGCCGCTGTCGCCGGTGGGCAGGTTCTTCACCGCCTGATAGGAGTAAACCGTTACGTCCACGCCGTCCCAGGTGCCGGGGGTCACGCCGTTGACCCGGGTGCCCGCCATGTGGGCCGCATCCAGAATCAGCCGCAGGCCGTGCTTCTTGCACAGGGCGATGATAGCTTCCAGCTGGCCCACCCGGCCGCCGTAGCCCACGAAAATCACAGCCCGGGTCTTGTCGTTGATTTTTGCCTCCACGTCCTTGGGATCCAGGCACAGGTACTCGTCCACGTCAGCAAACCGGGGCATCAGATTTTCGTACAGAATGGCGTGGTTGGTAGCCACAAAGGTGATGGGGGTGGTGATGACTTCGTCCCCGTCCTGCCAGCCGTAGCGGCGCTTGAGGATGTTCATAGCCAGGTGCAGGCCGGAGGTGTTGGAGTTGAGGTAGCAGGCGTGGGGATGGCCGGTGTATTCCATCCACTTC
>X4_Red_Fox__coassemble_85_pt1 | contig 19168 bp, 16 predicted proteins | sample X4_Red_Fox__metabat2_low_PE_004 | metagenome-assembled genome bin X4_Red_Fox
AAGTAACGGAAAATTGTGCAAAATTTCCCAACCACTGCTGAGCCATAACGAATTGAGAGCCTGCCGGATGCAGGGCGGCACGCCGCCCTTGCCTCTCCCTATGGGAGAGGTGCCCAGTGCGCACACTGGGCGGAGAGGGCCTTTTCGTCTATCAGCCTGTAACGAACCGGGTGACACTCAATGGCGTGGGTCTACTGCCAGGGTAACAGGCTCGTAAATGCCAGCGGCGGCACGCCGCCCCTCTCAGTCACCTGCGGTGACAGCTCTCCCAGAGGGAGAGCCAAGGGGTGCGGTGGAGCTTGATAGGTGCTGTGGTAGGCGGGAGGTTTCGCCGTTCCTCATCCGTCCCGCCTTCGGCGAGCCACCTTCCCCTTGGGAGAAGGATTTTTTTGCCGTCTTTTCATTTTTTGAAAAAAATGGTAGGATAGAGCGTGAGGTTTGCGGTGTGGATTCCGTTTATAAGGGTGAGGGAACAAAAATACAAGTGAGGTGACCATGGATGGAAGACAGCAAAATTCTGGAATTGTTCTTCGCCAGAGATGAAGATGCCATCAAGCATACGGACGATACCTATGGGCGGCGGCTCTACCATCTGGCGGACAGCATTGTGGGCAATGGGCAGGATGCGGAGGAAAGCGTCAGCGATACCTACCTGCGGGCCTGGGATACGATCCCGCCCCGCAGGCCCCAATACTACTTTGCCTATCTCGCCAAGATTTGCAGAAACTTTGCCCTGGACCGGCTGGACTGGATGCATGCGGCAAAGCGGAAAGCGGAGGTCGTCAGCCTGACCCAGTAGATGGCGCTTTGCATTCCGGACACAGAGCAGGAGCGCAAACTGGCGGGCAAGGAGTTGGGGATGGTTCTCGACGATTTCTTAAGAACGCTGACCCAGGAAAACCGGGTGATTTTCCTGCGCCGGTACTGGTATGTAGACACCATTGCAGAAATCGCCGCCCGATACGGCATCAGCGAAAATGCCGTGCAGATGCGGCTGAAGCGCACCCGGGAAAAGCTCTATACTTATTTGCTACAGGAGGGAATTGCAGTATGAAAGGCAAGGATTTGTTACGGGAAATGAAATACATAGGTGATGATTTGATCGACGAAGCGGAAACTGCCATGCCGTCCTTTCAGGCGGAGCGGAAGAAGCCCCGCAGAAACTTCCGGCGGCCCCTGCTGATCGCCGCACTGGTAGCCATGATGCTGATGCTGGTAGGCTGCGGCGTGGCGGTGCTGATGAAGATGCAGGATGTGAAAATTGCGGATGAAACGGCACAGCGGGAATATATCCGTCAGGACGGGGTATATGTGGAAGTTCCCCACACCGTAAACACCAGCACCCTGAGCCTGTCCGGCCTGAAGGGCAGCAAGGCCTATCAGGCCTGCGCCGATTTCTATGCCTTCCATAGTGCCTTTGAAGCCGAAATCGACCAGATGGAGCAGGATGGAACACTGCCCAAGGAATTTTGGGATAAAAATGAATATCTGAACACCCTTACGGCCAAGGCCCAGGAGCTGGCCCAGCAGTATGGCTTGAAGCCAGAGGGGGAGAAACTGAATTTCCGCACCACCCGGAATCTGTGCGATGCCCTGGGGGTAGAACGGTTTGTCCGGGATACAGAGGAGATCTACACCGATGTCAGCGGGGGCGAATGCCGGGAAAACGGAAATTTCCGACTGGATATGCAGTTCCAGTTCCCATCGGAGAAAGGCTATGAGGTGGAACACACCACCGGTCAGCTGCGCTGGAACTGGCAGGACTGCTTTAGCCGGGACTATATAACCATCGAGGACAGCGGCGACTGGGTGGAGAAGAACTATACCACCGCCAGCGGTCAAGAGGTGCTGATCCTCTATACCCCCAGTCGGGAATACGGCTACATCCTCTGCGACCGGGGGAATGCCCTGATGAGCTTGCAGTTGACGGTGAATCCGGAAATCTATAGTGAAAAAGGCGGCGTGGTTTCCTCCGAATTCCTGCGCCTGACCGAAGGGCAGCTGGAACTGATTGCAGATTCTCTGGAATTTGCCATCAACCCCAAAATCCTCACCCAGGCCGATGTGGATGCCCAGCCTGCACCTTCCCAAGAGGCGACCCAGAATGGCTATACCATGACGGTGAAATCCGTGGAGACCGACGGCTATGTAGTGAAAATCCTGCTGGGCATCACCGCTCCGGAAGAGGTATCTCTGCCTGTAGAGCAAGGTTTCGGTTTCTCCAATTTGGATTTTCTGGTCAGCCAAATCGAGCCAGCCTCTGCTGACAGAACCATCAGCAGTGTGGAGGATGGAGACGGCAAGGCCAATACACTGGACCTGGTGATTGAAAGCAAGGCAACCCTGGTGGATGGACAGCCGCCCTACGCCAAGGGCAGCACTTGGAACCTGCATATTATCGACATCATCCATTCCACCGTCTCCCAGGATTGGGGACATATGGTGGAAACCACCGTGGCAGAAGGGGAGTGGAACTTCCCCATCACCTTTGACGATACCAACGGCGACTACCGGGAGCTGGAACTGATTACCCAGCCCATTCAGGCAAAGGGCTGCACTGGCTGGTATGAAGATGGTACAGATGCAGTGGAAACCCTTACGCTTACCTCGTACAAGCTGAGAAAATTCAGTCACAGCAGCGGAATTGCCATCGACCCGAATGTACCGGCCAGTGTGGATTTTGACCTCTTCAATGGCAGCTCCACGAAAGTTGTACTGAAAGACGGAACGGCAATCGAATTGGGGGAACAGCCCCTCGAACAGCCCCTGGATCTGAGCCAGGTTGACCATGTGATCCTGGCGGACGGCACCAAGCTGCCGGCGCCCCGGGAATAAGACGGCAAAAGCCGAACAGCTGCAAGGCTGTTCGGCTTTTCGGCTGTCATTGGGTAGGAAAAGGGACAAAAAAATTTCCTCCTGCTTTTGGGCAGGAGGAAATTGGGAAAACACTTAGGCCTTGCCGGCGCAGCCCAGGACGTCCACCAGCTTGTGGCGAACCAGTTCCTTGATGTTGGCACGGGCGGGCTTCAGGTACTCACGGGGGTCAAACTTGTCGGGATGCTCGGCGAAGAACTTGCGGATGGTGCCGGTCATAGCCAGACGCAGGTCGGAGTCGATGTTGATCTTGCACACGGCCAGCTCAGCAGCGTGACGCAGCTGATCCTCGGGTACGCCGATGGCGCCGGGCATCTTGCCGCCGAAGGTGTTGACCATCTCCACATACTCCTGGGGAACGGAAGAAGAACCGTGCAGGACGATGGGGAAGCCGGGCAGCTTGGCGATGATCTCCTCCAGAATGTCGAAGCGCAGCTGGGGGTTGGTGCCGGGCTTGAACTTGTAAGCGCCGTGGGAAGTGCCGATGGCGATGGCCAGAGAGTCACAGCCGGTCTTGGCGACGAACTCTTCCACTTCCTCAGGACGGGTGTAGTGGGCCTTGTCGGCCTCCACGCTGACCTCATCCTCCACACCGGCCAGAGCGCCCAGCTCAGCCTCGACCACGACACCGTGGTCATGGGCGTACTCGACGACCTTCTTGGTGATCTCGATGTTCTCAGCAAAGGGCTTGCTGGAAGCGTCGATCATGACGGAGGTAAAGCCGCCGTCGATGCAGGACTTGCAGGTCTCGAAGCTGTCGCCGTGGTCCAGATGCAGGGCAATGGGAATCTCCGGGCACTCAATAACAGCGGCCTCCACCAGCTTCACCAGGTAGGTGTGGTTGGCGTAAGCACGGGCGCCCTTGGACACCTGCAGGATGACGGGAGCCTTTTCCTCCCGGCAAGCCTCAGTGATGGCCTGGACAATCTCCATGTTGTTGACGTTGAAAGCACCGATGGCGTAGCCGCCGTCGTAAGCCTTCTTGAACATCTCGGTAGTAGTTACAAGAGCCATTGGAATCAATCCTTTCTTAAAACAGCGGGTCAATCCGCTTTTTTCAGATTTCATTATACCACATTTTTCTTCGATTTCAATAAAAATATTTGCCATTTCTGAAGGAACGTGTTATACTTTGAAAGGGTGGGGTCTGCCGGGAAAAGCCTTGGTGGATTCTGCCAGAAAACCATATTTTATAAATTCAATTTTGGAGGTAATATACAATGTCTGAAAAGACTCTCGTGGGTTCCCTGATCATCGGTCAGTCCGGCGGTCCTTCTTCCGTCATCAACTGCTCCGCTTACGGCGTTATCAAGGCCGGTCTGGACAACCCCAGCATCACCAAGGTCTACGGTGCCTTCCACGGCATCAAGGGCGTGCTGAACGACCAGCTGATGATCATGGACGAGGAAGACCCCGCTGAGCTGGAGAATATGCTCCACACCCCCTCTTCCGCTCTGGGCTCCTGCCGCTACAAGATCGCCGACCCCGATGTGGACGACACCGACTACAAGCGCATCCTGGAGATCTTCAAGAAGTACAACGTCCGCTACTTCTTCTACAACGGCGGCAACGACTCCATGGACACCTGCAACAAGATTTCCAAGTACATGAACCGGGTGGGCTATGAGTGCCGGGTCATGGGCGTGCCCAAGACCATCGACAACGACCTGGCCGGCACCGATCACTGCCCCGGCTTCGCTTCCGCTGCCAAGTATATCGCCACCTCCTTCATGGAAGTGTCCCGGGACTGCCAGGTGTACGACACCGGCATGGTCACCGTCATTGAGTGCATGGGCCGTCACGCCGGCTGGCTGACCGCCGCCGCTGCCTGCGCCAATGTCAAGGGCGACGGCCCCGACCTCATCTACCTGCCCGAGGTGGACTTCAACATGGACCAGTTCATCGCCGATGTGAAGCGGGTGTACAATGAGAAGAAGAACTGCCTGGTGGCCGTGTCCGAGGGCATCCACTATGCCGACGGCACCTTCGTGTCCGAGGCCAAGACCTCCGGCACCGACGGCTTCGGCCACGCCCAGCTGGGCGGCCTGGCTGCCCGCCTGACCGACATCATCAAGGCGGAGCTGGGCTGCAAGGTGCGGCCCATCGAGCTGAGCCTGCTGCAGCGCTGTGCTGCCCACTGCGCTTCCGGCACCGACATCGCCGAGTCCTTCATGTCCGGCAAGGTGGCCGTGGAGTCCGCCGTGTCCGGCATCACCGACAAGATGGTGGGCTTCAAGTGCACCCGGGACGAAAACGGCTACCACTGCGAGCCGGAGCTGTTCGACCTGAGCCTGGTGGCCAACACCGAGAAGAAGGTTCCTCTGGAGTGGATCAACGAGGCCGGCAACGGTGTGACCCAGGGCTTCATCGACTACTGCCTGCCCCTGATCCAGGGCGAGACCGGCATGGTCAAGGAAGACGGCCTGCCCCGGTTCGTCCAGCTGAAGCGTGTGTTCGCTAAGTAAGATATCTTATATTATATTGAAATTGCCGCAGAGCGTAAGCTTTGCGGCAATTTTTTTGGATTGTCGAAATCCGTCCTTGCGAGTAAGTCGCACTGGCGTGGCGATCCGTTTTCCCCACGCTCTTGGAATGCCGGGGAATTTCTGGCAGGAAAACGCACTCCCGAAACCGGGAGTGCTTTGGCGTTTTTTTTACACAATGCCCTGGGCCTGCATGGCTTCGGCCACTTTCAGGAAACCGGCGATGTTGGCACCGGCTACATAGTTGCCCGCCATGCCGTATTCCTTGGCGGCGGCATCCAGGTTGTGGAAGATGTTGACCATGATGGTTTTCAGCTTTTCGTCCACTTCCTCGAAGGTCCAGCTGAGCCGCTGGGAGTTCTGGCTCATTTCCAGAGCAGAGGTGGCCACGCCGCCGGCGTTGGAAGCCTTGCCGGGGCAGAACAGGACACCCTGGCTTTGCAGATATTCGGTAGCTTCCAGCGAGGTGGGCATGTTGGCGCCCTCGGCCACGGCGAAGCAGCCGTTGGCGACCAGCAGCTTGGCATCGTCCAGCAGCAGCTCGTTCTGGGTGGCGCAGGGCAGAGCCACGTCGCACTTGACGCTCCACACGCCCTTGCCCTCGTGATAGGTGCAGCCGGGGCGGAGCTTGGCATACTCCGTCAGCCGTGCCCGGCGAACCTGCTTGACCTCGATCAGGGTGGCCACGTCGATGCCGTCGGGGTCATAGATCCAGCCGGTGGAATCGGAGCAGGTGATGGGCTTGGCCCCCAGCTGCCAGGCTTTTTCGATGGCGTAGGTGGCCACGTTGCCGGCGCCGGAGACGGCTACCGTCTTGCCCGCCAGGGATTTGCCGTTGCAGCGGAGCATTTCGTCGGTGAGATACAGCAGACCGTAGCCTGTGGCCTGGGTCCGGGCCAGAGAGCCGCCGTAGCTCAGGCCCTTGCCGGTGAGCACGCCCTCATAGCGGTCCCGCAGCCGCTTGTACTGGCCGAACAGGTAGCCAACCTCCCGGGCACCCACGCCGATGTCACCGGCGGGCACGTCGGTGTCGGCACCGATGTACTTGCTCAGCTCGGTCATAAAGCTCTGGCAGAAGGCCATCACTTCCCGGTCGGACTTGCCCTTGGGGTCAAAGTCAGCGCCGCCCTTGCCGCCGCCGATGGGCAGGCCGGTAAGGCTGTTCTTAAAGGTCTGCTCAAAGGCCAGGAACTTGACGATGGACAGATTGACGCTGGGGTGGAACCGCAGGCCGCCCTTGTAGGGGCCGATGGCGCTGTTGAACTGCACCCGGTAGCCGGTGTTCACCTGGACCTGGCCCCGGTCATCCACCCAGGGCACCCGGAAGAGAATGGCCCGCTCCGGGGTGGTCAGCCGCTCCAACAGGGCATCCCGGCGGTAAACATCCTCGTTTTTCTCGATTACGGAGCGCAGAGACTCCAAAACCTCATAGACGGCCTGGTTAAATTCCGGCTGGTCGGGGTTCTGCTGCCGGACCCGGGCCAGGATTTCATCTACATAATTCATGCACAAGTGTCCTCCCTGGATAGATTTAGGATGGGGCTATTGTATCAGAAACCGCCGTGGATTACAAGAGGGAAATGCAATTTATTTTTGCGAATATTGCAGAAAATGAAAAAAAGAAGATAAAACCCGGTAAAGATACAAAAATACGAAAGTTTAGCAGAATGATAAATTCATCTGCAATGAAAACTGGGGAAGACCGATCGGTCTTCCCCAGAGGTGGAAAATCGGGCGTTTACTTCACATAGCCCTGCTCTTTGAGGATCTGCATCATCCGTCCGGCGTTTTTGTCGGTAAAGACGGGCTTGCCGAAGGTTTTGTGCAGCCACTGGACGCTCAGCTCCTGCCACTGGGCAAAGGCCGGTTCCAGCATGGCCTGGCTTCCGTCGGCGGTTACCTCATTGGCCAGGGAATAGCCGTGGGGGCCGTACTGGAAGATGTGTACCTCGCAGGGCTTGCCCAGACGGGCATAGGCATTCACCAGGGGCAGGGAACAGAAGGCGGTGAGGAAATCCTCAGCGGTGGCGGCCAGGAACATGGGGGGCGTGTCGGCGGTGACCTTCTGGATGAGGTCGTACTTTTCCGCATCGGCATCGGTTACATCGTCCCGGCCTTCCAGGATTTTCAGCAGGAAGTCCCCGCCGGGGATGTTGGGAGCGGAGGTGGCAGGGTAGCCCAGAATCATGGCGTTGGGGCGGTTCTTAGCCAGCACGCCGGAAGCCAGGGCCAGGTGGCCGCCGGCGGAGAAGCCGCATACGGCGATTTTCTCCGGGTCAATGTGCCACTGGGCGGCGTGCTCCCGGATATAGCCAATGGCCCAGTCCACTTCTTCCAGCGGGGTGAATCCGGCGGCATCTTTGCTGACGGAATAGCGCAGCACAAAGGCGTGGAAGCCACGGGCAGCATAGCTCAGGGCCACCGGCTCGGCCTCCCGGGGGGAGCAGTAGACATAGCCGCCGCCGGGACACACCAGCACGGCAGGACGGTTTTTCTCCTGGCCCAGGGCGATTTCACAGTCCAGCAGGAAGCCCTCCAGGGTGGCTTCGGGGTGGTTGGGGACGGGGGTATGGAATGATTGCATGGTAAATTCCTCCTTGGAAACGGGGCAGACCGCCGAAGGGGCGGTGCTGGGGGTCAGCCTCCCAGATTGTGCAGGAAGGCCTGCTCTTTTTCTTGGCCGTAGGGTGCGTAGTCCCCGGCGAGAAGCTTGGGATAGGCGGTGGAGACGGCCTCCTCCCAGCTGGCTTTTTCGTGGTTGACCAGAATGGGGTAGTAGAAGACCCCGTTTTTATGGGCGGCATCGGCATCGCCGGGGGCATCGCCGATCATCAGCACCTTGGCCGGGTCATAGCCGAAGCGGAGCATGGCGGCGATGCAGGCGGCCTTGGAGCCAACATCCTGGGCCAGGACAATGTCCGTGTGGTCCAGCAGGCCGAACTTGCCCCATTCTTCTTCCACAGCATCCCGGTTGGCGGAGGACACCATGGCCACATCCGCAAACTGATGGGCGGCGGCCAGCCCCTCCTTGGCACCGGGGTAGGGGATTTTCAGTTCTTCCGGCAGGTCCACGATGGAAGCGTTGACGGCCTTGGACCAGTTCAGCGCCTTGGTCAAAGCCAGCTTGGCATCGGCATCGGCGGCATCCTTGGCGGCCTGCTCCACGGCAGCATTGCTCAGGGCCGGGGCGGTCTCCGCCCAGTGGGCCAGGGCCTGGACCCCCGGAATGGGGGTGTAGGTCTTGTCGATTTCCGTCAGGGCCAGGGCCAGTCCCTTGAAGCGGTTGATGCCCCGGGTCATGGAGAACAGGTTGATCTCGTTCCAGCGCTCCAGGATGGGCTCCCGCCAGGCATCCAGATTCCACTCGTCCACCATCCGGGGGCCGAAGCAGTGGAAGTGCTTGCAGTTCATGGTGTCCATGACGCAGCCGTCGGAGTCTACACAGATGAGATAGTCGTGCTTGCGCACGAAGCTGTCAAAAATAGACATAGGCACCATCCTGTCTTACATGTGGGTGTCGATCATGCCACAGTAGGCATCGATGGGGTCGGTGCCCTTGAACGCCTCGGGGCCGGCCATCAGGGCATCCACCAGAGCATCCAGGGTATCGTCATTGGCATCGTAGGTGTTGATATAGGTTTGCAGCATGGGGCAGTCGGCCAGCATGGTGGGCTTGCTCACGGAGATGCCCACAACCGGCAGCTCGTGGACGTACCAGGGGATTTCTCCGCCGCCCTTGGACAGGCCGAAGGCGGGGTGGCCGTTGCTCACATTGAACAGGGTAATGACCACGTCCTGGCCGGAGACAAAGTCGGCGATGGCGTTCTTTCCGGCGAAGTACATGTTCATGCTGGGCTTTTCTCCGGCGGCGATTTTCTTCTTCATCTGGTCCAGGGGGCTTTCGTAGATGAAGGCTTCAAAGCCCTTGGCGTTGAGCCGGTCCTGGAGCTTCTGGGCAGGGGTCTTGCGTTCCTTGCCGCCGCCCATAGCCATGGCCATCAGGGCTGCCATGGGGCCTTCGGCACCCTTGACATCCACGATCATCACCCGCTTGGTCTTCTCCGGGGTCAGGGGCAGCACACCGGGCTGCTTGTACTTGACGAGAGTCAGGGCATCCTTGGAGACAGCGGGAGCCACGGCCTTGAATTCCGGGTTATTCAGGGCGGCGTGGAGAACGTCGTCACTGGGGCACAGGGCCTCCTTGGCCTTCTTGTTCAGGCCCATGGCGGCCTTCAGGCCCAGGATTCGGGTCAGCGCCTCGGTCATACGGTCTTCGGAAATCACGCCGGTGCGGTAGGCATCCAGCATGGCGGCAAAGTCCTCGTCGGGGTCGTTGAAGAACAGGAACATATCACAGCCGGAATTGATCGCCAGTGGCAGCATGTCCTTGCGCTTCATCTGGTTGGTCATGCCCACCATGTGGGAGGCATCGGTGACCACCATGCCGTTGAAGCCCAGCTTATTGCGCAGCAGGTCGGTCATGATTTCGGGGCACAGGGTGGCAGGGCGCAGCTGCTCCGGGGTGATGTCGGGGTGCAGCTCCTTCATATACTCGGGCATCAGGATGTGGCCGCCCATGATGGCCTGCAGGCCGCCGTCAATCAGGGTCTTGTACACGTGGCCGTAGGTAGCCATCCACTTTTCCAGGCCGAAGTGGTTGACATTGTTGGACAGGTGGGCATCCCGGTAGTCCTGGCCGTTGCCGGGGAAGTGCTTGGCGCAGGAGGCCACACCCTCGGTTTCAAACAGGCCCTGCATATAGGCATAGCCCATGGCAGCCACCTTCTCCGGGTCGTTGCCGTAGGCCCGGGAGAGGATTTCCTCACACTCCCAGTTGTAGGTGATGTCCATAACCGGGGCGAAGGCCATGTTGCAGCCGGTGGCGGCAATTTGAGCGCCGGAGACCCGGCCCATGGCCTGGGCGTATTCCGTCTTGCCGGTGGCGCCCAGCTTCACCTGGCTGGAAACGAAGGTGCCGTCGGAGCAGACACCGTTGCCGCCGGTTTCCGGGTTGCAGGCGATGAACACCGGGATTTTGGCGTATTTTTGCAGGATGCGGTTCTGGGCCAGTACCTTTTCACCGGGCATGCCGTTGTAGCGGCAGCCGCCCAGGTGGTACTTTTCCATCAGTTCCTTCAGATAGTCCTCCTCCTGAGAGGCGGTGAGCTGCCAGAACAGCTGGCCCACCTTCTCCTCGTCGGTCATGGCGGCGATGGTGGACTCCACCCAGGCGATGTCCGCATCGCTGAGGCAGTAGGGCTTTGCACGTAAATTAACCATAGGGTTCACAGTTCCTTTCCTTAAGATGCATATTTGAAATGCGGAGAATTCCTTGTTAGTATAGCAGAGTATTTGCTGATTTGCAACGGGATAGAAAAGAAAGTGGTAAAGAAATTGTGAATTTTACACAAGAGAGCGGCGAGGAACGGCATGAAAAAATCCGTTGTAACTTGCCGAATGCCATGGTATAATGGAAAAAACGAAAAAAGGAGTGTATGCGGATGAAACTTGTATGGCTGACGGCCCTGGGGGTCGGCGGCGCTACGGTGCTGGGAAGCCTGATCGGCTTCGTGTTTCGGCGGATTTCCCATCGGTTCAGCGATCTGGTGCTGTCCTTTGCCGCCGGGGTGATGCTGGCAGCGGCGGTGCTGGGACTGATCGTGCCGTCGGTGGAGTATGGAGGAAAGAGCGGCCTGGTGATTGCGGTGGCGGGTATTTTCGCCGGGGCCTTGTGCCTGAACCTGATTGACCGGCTGGTGCCCCACATGCACCGGCTGGTGGGCGTGGAGCTGGAAAAGCACCACGGCAACGCCAATCTCAACAAGGTGCTGCTGTTCGTCACCGCCATTGCCATCCACAATCTGCCTGAGGGCATTGCCGCCGGTGTCAGTTTCGGCACGGACAATGTGGCCGATGCCCTGCTGATTGCAGAGGGCATCGCCCTGCAAAATGTGCCGGAGGGCATGGTGATCATCGGCCCTATGCTGGCGGCGGGGATCACACCGGGACGGACCTTCCTGTGCGCCCTGGCTACGGGGTTGATTGAGGTGGCGGGGACCCTGCTGGGCTACTTTGCGGTGACGGTGGCCACGGCGATTTTGCCCTTTGCTCTGGCCTTTGCCGGCGGCACCATGCTGTATGTGATCAGCGACGAAATGATTCCTGAGACCCACCACGACGGGGCTGGCGGCGTAACCTATGCCCTGCTTGCCGGCTTCTGCGTGATGCTGGTGTCGGACGTGCTGCTGGGATAAGTATATATAATAGTATAAGGAGAGCGCTGTACCATGGAAAAGAAAATCCTGTTTGATTTGGACGGAACCCTCACGGACTCCGGGGAGGGAATCTTCAACTGCGTCAAGCTGGCGCTGCACCACTTTGGCCTGCCCATCCCGGATGCCGAGGAGCTGCGCACCTTTGTCGGCCCACCGCTGGTGGATTCCTTTCTCCGCCACGGCGTTCCGGCGGACCGGGTGGAGGAGGCCATGGCGGTGTACCGCAGCCGCTACACCACCGTGGGAAAGTTTGAAAACACCCCCTATCCCGGCATCCGGGAGCTGCTGGAAGCACTGACGGAGCGGGGCTGTGTTCTGTTTGTGGCGACCTCCAAGCCGGAGGCTATGTCCATTGAGATTTTGGAGCATTTCGATTTGGCGAAATACTTCCGGCAGATTTGCGGGGCCTCCCTGGATTCCTCCCGCAGCAGCAAGGAGGCGGTCATCGAATACCTGATCGAGGGCAATGGCCGGGACGGGCAGATGATCATGGTGGGGGACACCAAGTTCGACGTGCTGGGAGCCAAGGCCCACGGCATTCCGGCGGTGGGTGTCACCTGGGGCTATGGCAAGCGGGAGCAGATGCTCGAGGCTGGTGCAGCCGCCATTGCCGAAACCCCAGCGCAGCTGCTGGAAATTTTGGAGGGCATGTGAGTTTTGCAGGATGCGGTCTGTAAAATTTGCAACTGAGACATGTAAAAAATGCACAAAAACCGGGTTGCCTTTTTGACGCACCCGGTTTTTTGCATGATTGAAAGCGGAAAAATGCAAAAATGCAGGATTTATCCCTTGACAGCCGGGGGCGGTTTTGGTATCATATTCGTATTGTGATTTTGAAAAACGCCGTTTTTGGGGCGATTTGCAGGAGGAATGGGATGAATCTGAAGGAATTGGTGCAGCAAATGGAGCCGCAGCTGCTGGCTTGTTTACAGGAAAACCTGCGCATTCCCAGCGTTCAGGGGCCGGCGGAGCCTGGGGCGCCCTATGGCAGGGCGGTCCGGCAGAGCCTGGACCACGTTCTGGCAGCGGCCCAGGCGCTGGGTCTGCGCACCGTCAATATGGACGGGCAGCTGGGCTGGTGCGAGTACGGCGAAGGGGACGAGATGGTGGCGGTGCTGGGCCACCTGGATGTGGTCCCGGCCGGTGACGGCTGGAGCGTGGACCCCTGGGGCGGCGAGATTCGGGACGGCCGGATTTTTGGCCGTGGCACAATGGACGACAAGGGGCCGTCCATTGCGGCCATGTTTGCCCTGGCAGCGCTGAAGCAGAGCGGACTGCCCCTGCGCCGCCGGGTGCGGGTGATGTTCGGCTGCAACGAAGAAACCGGGGCGGCGGACATGAAGCATTATCTGGCCCAGGGCGGGGAAATCCCGGTAATGGGCTTTACCCCGGACGGGGAATACCCGGTGATCAACGGGGAAAAGGGAATCATCAACGCCACGTTTGTGCGGAAGCTGAACCAGACCGGCCAGCTGCGGATCTTGTCCATTCAGGGCGGCACGGCGGGGAATGTGGTCCCGGCGGCGGCCCAGGCCCGGCTGGCATGCCCCCGGGAGCTGGCCCAGCGGATTGCCCGGCTGCAAAGCCCCAAGGTTTCCTACACCCTGACGGAGGAGGGCCTGCTGGTGCAGACCCAGGGCGTCAGCGCCCACGGCAGCACCCCGGAGCTGGGGGAGAACGCCATCGGCCGGCTGATGCTGGCTCTGGACACCCTGCCCTTTGAAGGGGACGGGGCCGAGGTCATCCACTTCCTGGCGAGCCGCCTGGGCATGGAAACCGGAGGCGAAAGCCTGGGCATTGCCCTGCACGATGCCGTTTCCGGCGGCCTGACCCTGAACTGGGGAACGCTGACCATGGAGGATGGGCATCTGGAAATGAAGCTCAACTACCGCTACCCGGTGACCAAGGAATACGCCGACTGCGCCCCCATTCTGGATGCGGCCTTTGCCGGGGCGGGCTTTGAAAAGGCGGCAGAGCAGCACAAGGCCAAGCTCTACATTCCCCAGGATAGTGAGCTGGTGCAGACCCTGCTGCGGGTGTACGAGACCCAGACCGGTCTGCCGGGACAGGTCAAGTCCATCGGCGGCGGCACCTATGCCAAGTCCCTGCCCAACATTCTGGCCTTCGGCCCGGTGTTCCCCGGTGACGAGATCCGGGAGCACAAGCCGGACGAATTTATGGAGCTGTCCCGGCTGATGGAGAACGCCCAGCTGATCGGGGAAGCAATGTACGAAATGGCAAAGTGAGGGAACAAACATGAAAATTACCAAGGTACGTCTGGGCCGGATCTCCGTGCCGCTGCATACCCCCTTTAAGACGGCGCTGCGCACGGTGCATTCCGTGGAGGACGTGATCGTGGAGATCCACACCGACTGCGGCGCCGTGGGCTATGGCGAAGCCCCACCCACCGGAGCCATCACCGGCGACACCACCGGGGCGATTATTGGGGCCATTCAGGACCACATTGCCAAGACCATCATTGGCCGGGATGTGGAGGAATTGGAGCCGCTGCTGCAAGCGGTGCAGAAGTGCATTGTGGGCAACACCAGCGCCAAGGCGGCGGTGGACATGGCCCTGTGGGATTTGTACGGACAGCTGTATAACATCCCGGTGTATAAGCTGCTTGGCGGCGGCCGCAAGGAGATCGTGACGGATATCACCATCTCCGTCAACGACCCGGAGATCATGGTGCAGGATGCTCTGCGGGCGCTGGAACGGGGCTATGACTGCCTGAAAATGAAGGTGGGCATCCACCCGGAGCTGGATGTGGCCCGGCTGGCGGCGGTGCGCCAGGCAGTTGGCAAGGATGTGGTCATCCGCATCGATGCCAACCAGGCCTGGCAGCCCAAGGAGGCTGTGCGGATCCTGAACAAAATGCAGGAGCAGGGCCTGGATATTGAGCTGGTAGAGCAGCCGGTGAAGGCCCATGACCTGGAAGGTCTGAAATACGTCACCCAGCGCAGCTATGTGCCGGTGCTGGCGGACGAGGCGGTATTCTCCCCGGAGGATGCCATGACCATTATGCAGATGGGGGCGGCGGACCTGATCAACATCAAGCTGATGAAGTGCGGCGGCCTGTATAACGCCTTGAAGATCGCCTCCGCTGCGGAGGTGTTCGGGGTGGAGTGCATGATCGGCTGTATGCTGGAAGCGAAAATCTCCGTCAATGCGGCGGTGCATCTCAGCTGCGCCAGAAACATCATCACCAAGGTGGATTTGGACGGCCCGGTGCTGTGCCGGGAGGACCCCATTGTGGGCGGCGCAGTGTTTGATGAAAAGCGGATTACGGTTTCCGATGCACCGGGCCTGGGCATCCAGGGCTTTGCGCCGGGGAAAATCCAGTATTTGCCCCAGTAAACAGACACTTTCCGCAATGTGGCGGCTTCGTGACCTTACGTGGTGCAGCCCGGGGCCGGGCCGATGCGGTTAGAATCATACGGTGCGCCCCGGCCGGGGGCATCGGGAAAAGGAAGGATATTGATGATTACAAACGGTTTTACCTACGTAGCCGTGCTGCTGCTCCTGGCGGGCGTTTTGGTCACCCTGGAGAAGAAGACCGGCTGGAAGTTCTTTAAGTTTATCCCGGCGGTGGTGCTGCTGTACCTGCTGTCCATGGTGCTGTGCACCCTGGGGGTGTGGGATTTGGAGGCCACCAAGCCTGCCTACAGCGCCCTGAAAAACAGCATGACCTACGCCATGATCTTCACCATGCTGCTGCGCTGCGACATTCGCAAAATCATCAAGCTTGGCCCCAAGATGCTGCTAGGCTTCTTCACCGCTTCGCTGACCATTATGTTCAGCTTTGTGGTGGGCTTTGTGATTATGAAGGGCTTCATCGGCCCGGATGCCTGGATGGGCCTGGGCGCTCTGTGCGGCAGCTGGCTGGGCGGCTCCGGCAACATGGTTGCGGTGCAGACGGCGCTGAATATCAGCGAGGCCGACATGGGCTATGCCCTGGTGATCGACTCCATCGACTACTCTCTGTGGGTGATGTTCCTGCTGTGGGCCATTCAGCTGGCGCCTAAGTTCAACAAGTGGACCAAGGCGGACACCAAGCGCCTGGACGAGGTGTCCAACAAGCTGGCAGAGGATGCCAAGCTGAATAACTCCACCATCACCTTCCAGAGCCTGATTCTGCTCATCGGTACGGCGCTGGTGGTGTCTGCCGTGGGCCAGAATGTGGGCACGTTCCTCAACGGCATGCTGCCCTTCCTGGACAAGGCCACCTGGACGGTGCTGTTTATCACCGTAATGGGCCTGCTGGGTGCCGTGTCCCCTCTGGGCAAGGTGGCCGGTTCTGCAGAGGTGTCCAACCTGCTGCTGTACACCGTCATCGCCCTGCTGGCCTCCCGGGCCAGCCTGCTGGAGCTGGCAGATGCCCCGGCCTGGATCCTCACGGGCTTCATCATTCTGGGCATCCACGGCGTTCTGCTGCTGCTGTTCAGCAAGCTGTTTAAGCTGGATATGTTCACCGCTGCGGTGGCATCCCTGGCAAACATCGGCGGCACGGCTTCGGCCCCGGTGCTGGCGGGTGCTTACTCCGGCTCTCTGGTGCCGGTGGGCATCCTCATGGCCCTGCTGGGCTACGTCATCGGCACGCCCTGCGGCATCCTGGTAGCAAACCTGATGCGGATGCTGGCCTGACCAACATGTGATACCGCCCCATCCTGCTGCGGATGGGGCGGCTTTTTGCTTGTAGGATTGCCGGGGAAGCGGCTTGACTTCTTCTGCGAAAATGGTAGAATAAAATCCAACAGGCAGCGAAAGAAAGGGCTGCGGATGCGCTGGAACAGGGCAGGACAGGAGGAAGGGGCAAATGGCGCAGCAGGTTGACGAGACGATTTTTCAAGGGGTGTGCTACGCATATAACCAGACACCGGGGGAGTTTCTTGCGGTCATCGATGGAAAGGTCTGGGGACGAGGGAAGAAGCTGTTTACGTACATGACGTTTGCAGACGGCCGCAAGGTGGTGGCCCAGACCTATCCCCGGAGCAAAACAGAGGGCTTGGCAGGGCTGGACGTGGGGGACCGCATCCAGGTGCTTTACATGCGGGACCGCCGGGGAAACCTATGTGTCCGGCGGGCCGTAAAAGCGCAGGAGCCGGAGCTAAGCTACCTCCAGCGCCTGATGCAGCTGCCCTAACAGCAAAAAATACCGGCTGTGTGGTTTTGCACACACAGCCGGTTGGTTTATTCGGATAGTTTTATCACCAGGCAGTTGTCAATACACGCAATGGAGCCGTGGTAGGGGTAGATTGGCATTTGCCGGAACTGGTCTGTTTGCCGCAGAGCCTCCACCTGGGCTTCGTCGGCAAAGGGGAGGGATATGCCTAAATAGTTCCAGAAGAATTGAGGGGCGGAATAATCGTTGGGGATAAATCCTTTAACACCCATAACGGAATCTAGATGTTCGAAATTGGCCTCGTATCCAGGAGACTGCCAGCTGCCGACTACGGCAATCTTACATCCTGGCTGGAATCCAGGGGTCTGCTGGGCTGTGGAAAGAACATTAGAGTAGAAGGCAAAAGCGTTTTCATAGCGGAGGAAAAGCTGTAAATAGGCTTGGTTGGCCAGAAGAATATTCCCGGCAATGACCAGAGCCATGATCCAAATTCCGACGTTTTTCAGCACCTTTGCGGTCACTGCAATAGGCGCTTTTTCAGGGAGCACCTCCTGCATGAGCACCGCTGAGAGCAGATAGAAGCCCAGGAAGCTGTAAAGCACAAGGGTGTGAATGGAACCTTCCGCAGTAAACAGGAACATGCAGTTGATGCTCAGCGGCAGCAGTGCAACAAGTACCAGCAGCAGAGCTGTGGAGCTGGGGGGGCGTTTGCCAGTCCATAGCCAGCACCCCAGCAGTCCCAGGGATACGGCAGCCAGCAGCAGATGCAGACCCTGGGTGCCGGGCATGAGACCGTATGCTCCCTGGGTGAAGCTGCGGAAAAATTCCTGATAGGCCAGCAAAATACGCTGGGGAAGGGTAGATAGTTGAAATGTCACGTTGCTTCCTGCGTAGCTATTCATTTGGGTATGGGTCAGATTCAGTACCAGTGCTGTAGTCAGAACATACAGCCCCAGGCTGATGATCAAAAATCCCAGGAAGAACAGCCCACGCTTGAACACCGGCAGAACCTGCTGGCCCTGGAGCAAATCTCGAATAAGCACCAGAACCAGCAGCGTGGCGGTAATGGCGATGTAGGCTTGGTAGATGCTCAGGGACAGGACAACGGCGGCAAGGCCGGTAACAGCCCAAAGCCGCCCCTTGCAGACCAGCCATACCCCCAGTACGGCCAGAAGAAACGCCACGCCATAGGAACTGCTGGTAAACATATAGCCAAAGGTGCCGGTAAGGGAGGGAGAGGCCAGCACGCAGCCCCCTAGCAGGACTTGCAGCAAGCGGCTGCGAATGTGGAACAAATCCGCCATAAGGCACACAGCCAAGGCAATCAGCACAATGGTGAGGATGCCGTAAATCCAGGGCATGGAGAAGTTGGGCAGAATGCTGTCCAGTGCCCCCAGGCCCCAGCGGCCGGAGCTGACGGTGGCACCTTTTGAAAAAAGGCAACCAGCCTCGTCGTGGTTGATGAGCTTGTTGGTAAACGCAAACATGTGGGCCAGTAGGCCGCAGGTCAGGCTGCTGAAAAAGGCGGCACGATAACGCCTGAGCCAGGCCAAAAAGCGCCGCAGCAACCCCGCAGTCCACAAAGAATCGATTGCTTCCATGTCTCTCTCCTTTTTCATTTGTATAAGATGATAATGATTATATACCTAACACCCCATCCTGTCAACCGGGGGGAAGAATGCGTCGATTTTTTCCTGTAGGTCGGCGTATTTTAGGTAGACGATGTTGAATTCCCGGACGATGGGTTCGCCCTCGATGGTGAATTTGGCAATGTCCGGGTCGCTGTTGGCTAGCACTTCGTAGACGAAGGAAACGCCGAAGCCATTTTTTACCAAGTCCAGAATCACCGGGAAGCTGGAGATGCAGATTTGCCGCCGGAAATGGTCTAGGGTTTCGTTGTATCCCTGAAGCTTCTGCTCCAAAATGGCCCGGGTGCCGGAGCCTTCCTCCCGGTGGATGATGGCCTGCTGGAACAGCTCCTCCAGGGATACCTGCCGCCCGGCAAAGGGGTGGTTCTTGGGGCAGACACCCACAAACGGCTCCTGGCGCAGCAGCTGGCTGTCGAAGCGGCTGCGGTCAAAATAGCCCTCCACCACGGCAAAGTCCAGCTGGTTTTCTTCCAGCATATTCAGCAGCCGGTCGGTGTTGTCCACCACCAGGGACAGGGCGTGGCTCTGGTCTTCCAGGTAGCGGCGGATCTGGGCCTTGAGCACATAGTCGCCGACGGTTTTGGTAGCGCCGATTTTCAACTCCTGCACCTGGCTGCTCAGCTTCTGCCGCAGGTCCTGGTCTTGCAGCCGCATGGCCCGGGCGTACTGTTCCAGGATCTGGGCGGCCTCGGTTTTTTGCAGATGGGCGTTGTGGTAAGTGAAGAGCTTGCGGCCATACTGCCGCTCTAAGTAGTGGATCTGCTG
>X4_Red_Fox__coassemble_86_pt1 | contig 18866 bp, 12 predicted proteins | sample X4_Red_Fox__metabat2_low_PE_004 | metagenome-assembled genome bin X4_Red_Fox
GCCGTGGTCTGCTGATGATGGTTGGTAAGCGCCGCAACCTGCTGGACTATCTGGCCCGCAAGGATATCAACCGTTACCGTGCTCTGATCGCCAAGCTGGGTATCCGTAAGTAATGTAAAGCGGCGATGGAAACATCGCCGCTTTTTCAATTGACATCCGTCGATTGAACATCCCCCGGGAGATATTTAGCAGTTGAATGGGCTGCCGGACACCGGCATTCGATTCAAGTGCTAAACCTCCCGAACCACAAACCAAATCTTCAAGGAGGTAAAATCACATGATTACCCGCAAACAGTACCCCAATCACCATGTTTATGAAATGGAAATCGGCGGCCGTCCCTTCACCGTGGAAACCGGCAAGGTGGCCGAGCTTGCCAACGCCGAGTGCATCTGCCGCTACGGCGACACCGTGGTGCTGGTGACCTGCACCTGCAACCCCATCCCCAAGGCCGGCATCGACTACTTCCCCCTGACCATCGAGTTCGAGGAGCGGATGTACTCCGTGGGCCGGATCCCCGGTTCCTTCAACCGCCGGGAGGGCAAGCCCTCTGAGCGGGGCATCCTGAACAGCCGCATCATCGACCGGCCCATGCGCCCCCTGTTTGACGAGGAGCTGCGCAACGACACCGTGGTGACCTGCACCGTGCTCGCCAACGACTACGACAATCCTGTGGAGATCGTGGCTTCTCTGGGCGCTTCCATTGCCATCGCTTCTTCCGATGTGCCCTGGAACGGACCTGTGGCTACCACCAATGTGGCCCACCTGAACGGCAAGTATATCATCAACCCCTCCGCCGACGAGCGGGAGGCCTGCGACTGCTTCGTGTGCATCTCCTCCACCTTCGAGAAGGTGGTCATGATCGAGACTGAGGCCAACGAGGCTCCTGAGAACATCGTCTACGAGGCCATCCGCATTGCCCACGAGACCAACATGGAGATCGTGAAGTTCATCAACGGCATCGTGGCCGAAATCGGCAAGCCCAAGTTCACCTTCGAGAAGGCTGCCGTGAACCACGAGCTGCTGGACGACCTGATGGCCTACGGCCTGGACCAGATCGAGTACGCTCTGGACACCCCCGACAAGAACGTCCGGGAGGAGCGGCTGACCGCTGCCCGGCTGGACTTTGCTGAGAAGTTCAGTGAAAAGTACGAGGACTTCGAGACCCACATCGAGGTCTGCCTGTACAAGATGCAGAAGAAGGTGGTCAAGAAGTGGCTGCTCCAGGGCAAGCGTGTGGACGGCCGTGGCATGGACGAAATTCGTCCTCTGGATGCCGAAGTGGGCGTGCTGCCCAGAGTTCACGGCTCCGGCCTGTTCTCCCGTGGCCAGACCCAGGTGCTGTCCATCTGCACCCTGAACACCCTGTCCGCTGCTCAGAAGCTGGATACCATCTATCCTGAGGAGAGCAAGCGGTATATCCACCACTACAACTTCCCCTCCTTCTCCACCGGCGAAGCCCGGGCCGCCCGTTCCACCTCCCGCCGGGAGATCGGCCACGGTGCTCTGGCTGAGAAGGCTCTGCTGCCTGTGATCCCCAGCGTGGAGGAGTTCCCCTACGCCATCCGGGTGGTGTCTGAGGTGCTGTCCTCCAACGGCTCCACCTCCCAGGGCTCCATCTGCGGCTCTACCCTGGCTCTGATGGACGCCGGCGTGCCCATCAAGCGGCCTGTGGCCGGCATCTCCTGCGGCCTGATCTCCGACCAGGAGACCGGCGAGTGGAGAACCTTCACCGACATCCAGGGCGTGGAGGACTTCCACGGCGAGATGGACTTCAAGGTGGCCGGTACCACTGAGGGCATCACCGCCATTCAGATGGACCTGAAGAACAAGGGCCTGACTATGGAGATCATCGCTGACGCTCTGGAGCGCTGCCGCAAGGCCCGCCTGGAGATCCTCAGCGAGGTGATGCTGCCCTGCATCGCTGAGCCTCGTGCTGAGGTCAGCGAGTTCGCTCCCAAGATGCTGTCCATGAAGATCCCTGTGGACAAGATCCGTGAGGTCATCGGCTCCGGCGGCAAGACCATCCAGAAGATCTGCGCCGACACCGGCGCCAAGGTGGACATCGAGGACGACGGCAGCGTGTTTATCTCCGCTGTGGACTCCGCCGCTGCCTACGCCGCCAAGAAGATGGTGGACGACATCTGCTTCGTGCCTGAGGTGGGCAAGCTGTACTACGGCAAGGTCGTCCGCATCCTGCCCATCGGCGCTTTCGTGGAAATCGCCCCCGGCCATGACGGCATGGTGCACATCTCCAAGCTGGAGAACCACCGTGTGGAAAAGGTGGAGGACGTGCTGAACCTGGGCGACATGACCTGGGTCAAGTTCATGGGCTTCGACGAGAAGGGCCGTGCCAACTTCAGCCGCAAGGACGCTCTGAAGGAAATGGCCAACCAGTAAATAACAAGGCGGGGCTGCTTTTGCAGCCCCGCTCAGACTGTCGAAAATCCCCCATGGGGCTTTTCGACAGTTTTTTTGCAGTCTGCTGCGTGCACTCCTTGTGCGCCTGCGGCGCACAACTCGTACACTTGCAGCCTGAGAAGTATTTTCGGCCAGGTACACGCCCCGGCCGAAAATGGATTTTACTTTATTCGCCGCTGCGGCGGCGAACTCTGCGAGGCACTTTTTGATAGAATAAATCCGAACACCGGCTGTCAGGTGTTCGGATTTTTTTATAGCGGGATGGAGCCTGCGTATTCTCTGGCGATTTCCAGGAAGATCTCCTCGGTGATGAGGGAGTCCTTTTGCAGGCAGTGCAGGAACGTGCTTAAGATCCCGCCGGCGTAGAAGGCGGCCATGCCCTTGAGCTTGCCTGGGGAGTCGGTGAGGGCGGGGCAGGCCCGGCGGAGCACCAGGGTGACATCCTCGGTGATCTCCTCCAGCAGGATGCTCAGCAGCAGGGGAAACATGCTGCTTTGCACAATGTTGTGGACCATTTTCTCGTGGAGGTGGGAAAACCGCACCAGCTCCTGGCTCATTTGCAGGAAGTATTCCCCGGCACCGCCGTCCATAACATCCGGCGGCAGCTGATCCCGGAAGGAGTCCGTCAGCTCCCGGATGTAGAAGGCAAAAAACTCGTATTTGTCCGCAAAATGCTTGTAAAATGTGGTGCGCCGCAGCATAGCCCGCTGGCACAGCTCGTTTACCGTCACGTCTTCGAACCGCTTTTCTTCCATGAGGGAGGCAAAGGCGGTTTTTAAGGAGAGGTAGGTTTTTTGAATCCGCAGGTCCAGGTTCTGCTCCATGGTCGTTCCTCCTGTACTTGGGAAACACTTGCCCGGTGAATGTCCCCTATCTCACAGCGGGGCGGGGATGTCTCTTGCCAATTATGTGGAAGAAGTATATCATTTAATTGTACAAATGTCAATTATGTTGGAGGCGCAGCATGGAAAACAAAACCTGTACCTATGCCCTGGAAATGCAGACACCTCTGGGCAGACGGCGGGGCAGCCTGACGCTGCATCTGGCAGGGGAGAGCCTTACGGGGGCGCTGACCCTGTTCACCCGCACCTGTCCCATCTGCCAGGGCAGATGCACCGGCGAAAGCCTGTCCTTCCAGGGGCAGCTGCCCACCCTGATGGGGCCGATGCCCTGCCAGGTGCAGGGCACCTTCCGGGAGAACATGCTGCAGCTGGAACTGACCACCCCCCGGGGGACCTACCCCGTGCGGGGAATTTTAACGCCGCAAGGAGGAAGCAATGGTGAAAGCTGAAAAACCAAAGCAGGAAAACGCCATGATGAAGGTATCCGCCTTCATTGTGGACAAGCGCAACCTGGTGTTTCTGCTGCTGGTGATCGGAGTTATTTTTTCCCTGTTTTCCACAAAGTGGATCGAGGTGGAAAACGACCTGAAAGCCTATCTGCCGGCAGACTGCGAGACCCGCCAGGGATTGGACATTATGGAAGCGCAGTTCATCACCTACGGCACGGCCCAGGTGATGGTGGAGAACATCTCCATGGACCAGGCCGATGCCATTTGGGAGGATCTGAAGCAGATTCCCGGTGTGCAGAGCGTGGACTATGCCCAGGACGACGACTACCGCAGCGTTTCGGCGCTGTACAACATCACCTTTGACTACAGCGAGAAGGACCAGGGCTGCCTGGATTCCCTGGAAGAGGTGAAGCAGTACTTAGACGGACGGGACTACTATGTGTCCACCGCTCTGGGCAATTCCGCAGCGGAGATCATCGACCAGGAAGTGAGCATCATCATGGTGCTTGTGGCGGTGATCGTGGTGGCGGTGCTGCTGCTGACCTCCCAGACCTATGCGGAGGTGCCGGTGCTGCTGCTGACCTTCCTGTCGGCCATGGTGCTGAACCAGGGCACCCAGTTCCTCATGGGAAAAATTTCCTTTGTGTCCAACTCCGTCACCAGCATTTTGCAGCTGGCGCTGTCGCTGGACTATGCGGTGATCCTGTGCAACCGCTATAAAGAGGAGCGGGAGCACCTGCCCATCCGGGAAGCGGTGATCACCGCCCTGAGCAAGGGTATCCCGGAGATTGGCTCCAGCAGCCTGACCACCATCGGCGGCCTGGTGGCTATGATGTTCATGCAGTTCAAAATCGGCCCGGATATGGCCATCTGTCTGATCAAGGCGGTGCTGTTTGCCCTGCTGGCCGTGTTTTTGATCATGCCGGGGCTGCTGATGCTCTTTGGCCCCCTGATGGACTAGACCCGGCACAAAAATTTCGTGCCCAAAATTCCCTTTGTGGGAAAGTTCGCCTACCGCACCCGGTTTCTGATTCCGCCGCTATTCCTGGTGGCGATGCTGCTGGGCTATCACTACTCCAACAACTGCCCCTATGTCTACGGCTATGGCGACATTCAGACCCCCAAGCTGAACACGGTGCAGATTGCCCAGAACAAGATTCGGGACAACTTCGGCGCCACCAACTTTGTGGCCCTGGTGTACCCCAAAACCGACTACGATGTGGAAAAGCAGCTGCTGGAGCGGCTGGACAGCTATGAGGAAGTGGACTACTCCATGGGTCTTTCCAACGTGGAGGCCATGGACGGCTATATGCTGGCGGACAAGCTTACGCCCCGGCAGTTTGCGGAGCTGGCCGGACTGGACTATGAGCTGGCGGAGGCGGTCTACGGCGCTTACGCCGCCGACCAGGAGCAGTATGGCCAGATCATCGGCGGGCTGAGCAACTACAAAGTGCCCCTGATCGACATGATGCTGTTTGTCTGCGACAAAATCGATGCCGGCATTGTCACACTGGAAGAAGACCAGATGGCGGACCTGAAGGAGGCCCAGACCCAGATGGAATCGGCCAAGAAGCAGCTTCAGGGCCAGGATTACAACCGGGTGCTGGTGTATCTGACGCTGCCGGAGGGCGGCGAGAAGACCTACGCCTTCCTGGATACCATGCGTGCCATTGCCGCAGAGTATTATCCGGCGGAGTCGGTGTATGTGGTGGGCAATTCCTCGGTGGAGCAGGACTTTAAGACCTCCTTCGCCACGGACAACCTGGTGATTTCCGTGGTGTCCATCCTGATCGTGCTGGTGGTGCTGCTGTTCACCTTCCAGTCGGCGGGAATGCCGCTGCTGTTGATTTTGGTGATTCAGGGCGCTATTTGGATCAACTTCTCCATTCCGGCCTTTACCGGCTCGCCACTGTTCTTTATGAGCTATCTGGTGGTCAGCTCCATCCAGATGGGTGCCAACATCGACTATGCCATTGTGATTTCCAGCCGGTATCAGGAGCTGAAAACCAAGATGTCCCACCGGGAGGCCATTATCGAGACCATGAACTTCGCCTTCCCCACCATTTTGACCTCCGGCAGCATTCTGGCCTGCGCCGGTACGCTGATCGGCATGATGACCTCGGAGGCGGCCATTGTGGGCATCGGCCAGAGCCTGGGACGGGGCACCATCTTGTCCATTGGCCTGGTTATGTTCGTGCTGCCCCAGATTTTGCTGGTGGGCGGAGAAATTGTGGACAAAACCTCCTTCTCCATGCCCCGCAGCAACCTGCCTAAGATCTCCAGCAGCGGCCACATTCTGGTGGACGGCCTGGTGAAGGGCGAAATTCATGGCTACGTCAACGGCATTTTGCGGGCGGATATCACAGGCGATGTGGATTTGAGCCTGCTGTCCGGCAAGGCCACACAGGAAGGAGCCGAAGAAGATGAAGCATAGCATTTTGGCGCTGGTGCTGGCGGCGGCGCTGCTGATGAGCTTAGCCGTGCCGGTGGCGGCCCAGGAAACAGAGCCAGAGCAGGAAACTGTGGAGAAAATTGAGATCGGCACCGTGGAGGAGCTGCTGGACTTTGCCGCCGGATGCACCTTGGACACCTGGTCCCAGAATAAGCAGGTGGTGCTGACCCAGGATCTGAGCCTGGATGGGGTGGCGTTTTCCCCCATTGCCACCTTCGGCGGCAGCTTTGATGGCCAGGGCCACACCATCAGCGGCCTGAACATTACGCAGAGTCTGTCCCCTGCGGGGCTGTTCGGCATTTTGCAGCCCTCTGGTAAGGTGGAGAACCTGACGGTGCTGGGCCAGGTCTGCCCCGACGGAGACGGTCTGCGGGTAGGCGGCATTGTGGGCGAAAACTACGGCACGCTGGTCCATTGCAGCTTTTCCGGCACGGTCAAGGGCAGGGTGGACACCGGCGGCATCGCCGGAACCAACGACGGCACCTTGCAGGACTGCCAGGCCCAGGGCAGCATCACGGGACAAAAGCGCACCGGCGGCATCGCCGGATACAACAGCGGCACCATTGCGAACTGCCGCAGCGAAGCCCGGGTGAACATCGAAAGCGTGGACCCGGCGGTGGACATCAAGGACCTGCATCTGGACATTACCGTGGATTTGGCCCAGAAGGCGGACCGGGATACCCTGGATGCCCCGTCGGATACCGGCGGCATTGCCGGATACAGCAGCGGCAGCATTGTAGACTGCATTTACACTGGCTCTGTGGGATATCCCCACATCGGCTATAACCTAGGCGGCATTGCCGGCAGAACCAGCGGATTCATCAGCCAGTGCCGCAACGAAGGCAGCATCACCGGGCGCAAGGATGCCGGCGGTATCGCCGGACAGATTGAGCCTCATATTCAAACGGTGCTGTCCCAGGATTACATCGAGACGCTGAGCAAGCAGTTTGATTCCCTGGGGGGTCTGGTGAGCCAGGCGGGCAGCAACGGGGCCGGATTCGGCGGCCAGGTGCAGTCCTGCGTCCAGGCCATCGGCAGCTACCAGAGCAGCGCCCGGGCGGCGCTGGAGGATTTGGCCGCCGGGGCCGGAGATGGGGAGATCAACCACGAGGCCCTCTCCCAGCTGGGCAGCGCCGTCCACGGCATGGCGGGAGCCTCCGGGGAGCTGCGCAGTGCCATTGGCCAGGGTGTGGACACCCTGGGCGGCGACATCCACGCCATTTCCAACCAAATCGGCGCCATCGCCCGGACCTTTGCCCTGGCAACGGAGGAAGCCCAGAAGGAGACCATTACCGATATCTCCGACGTGGACCTGGACGACATTTCCGAGGGCCGGGTGGTAGGCTGTGTCAACACCGGCACCGTGGAAGCGGATTTGAATGTAGGCGGCATCACCGGCATGATGGGCCTGGAATCCACCACTGACCCGGAGGACGACCTGGGAGGCAGCCGCCTGACCCAGCGCAAGCGCTACGAGCTGAAAGCCATTGTGGAGGACTGTGAAAACCTGGCCGCCATCACCGGCAAGCGCAGCTATGTGGGCAGCATCTGCGGCCGGATGGAGCTGGGGCTGATCGTGTCCTCCCGGGGCTGCGGCAAGGCCGTCAGCGACGGCGGCGACTATGTAGGCGGCATTGCCGGTCTGGCCGGCGGCACCATCCGCCAGTGTCTGGCCAAGTGCAGCCTGTCCGGCGGCAGCTATGTAGGCGGCATTGTGGGCAGCGGCATCACCGAGGACTACGGCGGTGACAGCAGCCTGGTCACCGGCTGTTACTCCATGGTGGAGATTCCCCAGGCGGAGCAGTATTACGGGGCCATTGCCGGGGCCTATACCGGGACCTATGCGGAAAATTACTTTGTCAGCGACACCCTGGCCGGCATCAACCAGGTAAGCTACAAGGCGCTGGCCGAACCCATTACCTACGCCCAGTTCAGCCGGGAGGAGCTGGTGCCCAGCTCTTTGAAGGTGTTCACCCTGTCGTTTGTGGTGGAGGGCAAGACGGTGAAAACCGTGCCGTTCCACTATGGGGAGTCCTTTGGCTACGATGTCTACCCAAAGCTTCCTCAGAAGGAGGGCTGCTACGCCCGCTGGAGCGATGTGGATCTGGAAGACCTGCGCTTTGACACCGTGGTGGAGGCGGCGTACTATCCCTTCCTCACTTCTCTGTCTTCGGCCCAGCACCGGGATGGGGACCAGGCCATTGTGTTTGTCCAGGGAAAATTCCAGGAGGGCGATGCTCTGGAACTGACCACGGGCACCACGGCCTTTGACGGCGACGTGGTGGAGCAGTGGAAGGTGTCGGTCCCCGCCGACGGCCAGCAGACCCACACCATCCGCTATCTTCCCACCCGGGAGGATGTGCAGGTGTATGTGCTGCGCAGCGGCAGCTGGAGCAAGGTGCCCTTCCAGGAAATGGGCAGCTACCTGGCCTTCAGCGCCGACGGGGCTGAAGTGGAGTTTGCCATTGTGCCCGCCGAGGGCAGTACCGGCTCCTGGATTTGGGTCGTGGTGTCGGTGGCGGCTCTGGGCGCTTTGATTGCTGGACTTGTGATGCGGAAAAAGCGGCAGAAGTCCGGGAAGAAGAGCCGCTGGCTGCTGGTACTGCTGGCAGTGCTGGTGCTCATTGGAGCACTGGGTGCCTGGCTGTGCTTCCCCGATACCAAGGCGGGGCAGGGTATTCAGGCCTATGACGTGCTGAAAACCTACATGGCCCAGCCCAGGCACAGCCTGAGCTTCCAGGCCGATGCCCAGATGGAGAACAAGACCATCACCATCAAGGCCCAGATCGATACCATCCCGGTGAAGAGCGGCCACGTCACCTGCATCCGGGAGGGCAGCCGGGCGCTGTATTACTACAACAACGTGGTATTCCTGGAAAACGGTTCGGCCTTCCACCTGAACAATTCCGCCCCGGACTATGCCCAGGTTTTGCAGCTGATGCAGGGGGTGTACCAGAAGGCGAAGCTCACCTCGGTGGACAATCTGTTCACCCTGACGGTAGACGGCAGCCAGGCTACCCAGATTTTGAAGCTGCTGATGCCCCAGGCCCAGGCTCTGCTGCCGGTGACCAGCAGCCTGACGGTGGATATGCGCACCGATGCCGGGGAGCTGTCCCAGCTGCGCTTTACCGCCGCCGGAAACCTGACGGATTCGGTGAAAACACCCTTTGCCCTGGCGGCCCAGCTGTCGGTGCTGCCGCCCCAGGAGGACCTTACCCTGCCGCCTGCTGTGGAGAAGGCGGTGACCACCGGCGCTTACCAGCCCCAGGAGCTGTACTCCGACGATTTGGTGCGGCTGCTGGAAGCCTGGACCCAGATGAAGAACCAGGATGTGCTCTGCGCCGACGTGACCCTGCAGGCCCAGTGCGGGCCGCTGGATTTGGACGACACCTACCAGTTCTGCCAGTGGAGCAGCCAGGACAGCACCGTGCGGGGCATCCGCTGGAAGGACCTGGCCCTGTATGTGACGGACAGCGGCATTTATGACGAGCACGGCCATCTCGCCACGGCGGCAGCGGCCAAAGCCCCGGACATGGCCAAGCTGGCGGACATCGCCCTGGATAACATGGAGCACACCGCCTTCCAGTGCCGCCAGGAGGAAGACAAGAGCATCTACACCTTCACCGTCCATTCCGCCGGCATGAAGCAGATTCTGCTGGCGGTGTTCCCCCAGGCCCAGGAGCTGAATCTGGGCTACGGCGAGGGAAAGCTGGAAGCGGTGATCGCCCAGGGACGGCTGCGCCAGCTGCGGCTGAGCTGCGGAGGCAGCGGCGCTCTGGCTGGGCTGAGCGTGGACATTCAGCTGAGCCTGGACGCCGACCTCTATGACCCGGTGCCCCTGCCGGTGCTGCCGGAGGCGGTGCAGAAAGCGATCGCCAGCGAAAGCCAGAAGCAGTAAGGTTTGGCTTTCCTGAATGTGCCCGGAAAGCAGGAGGAATCTTCGCCCCTTACGAGAACATTCTTTTTCTAAGCGAGCTGCCCCGAATTTTCTGGGGCAGCTTTCTTAGTTTTTCCATGGGAAATCATTGACTTTTCCCGCCGGGTGTGGAATAATAGGTAGGTTAGAATAAAGAAAAATAAAGAGGGGAACCGATTTATGATGCAATCCAGAACACATACCTGCGGCGAGCTGCGTCTTAGCGATGCCGGCAAGACCGTTACCATTGTTGGCTGGCTGGAAAATGTCCGGGAGGTGGGCAGCAACTTCGCTTTCTGCGTGCTGCGGGACTTCTACGGCACCACCCAGGTGGTCATTGAAACCGAAGAGATGATGAAGCGGATCAAGCCCATCAACAAGGAGTCCACCCTGTCCGTCACCGGCGTGGTCCGGGAGCGGGAGAGCAAGAACCCCAAGCTGGCCACCGGCGACATTGAGGTGGTGCCCCAGACCATCCAGGTGCTGGGCAAGTGCGACCACAACCAGCTGCCCTTTGAAATCAACAAGAGCAAGGATGCCGACGAGAATACCCGGCTGAAATACCGCTTCCTGGACCTGCGCAACCCGGCGGTCAAGAGCAACATCGTCCTGCGCTGCCAGGTGGTGGCGGAGCTGCGGCGGCTGATGACGGAGAAGGGCTTCCTGGAAATCACCACCCCCATCCTCACCGCTTCCTCCCCGGAGGGCGCCCGGGACTACCTGGTGCCGGCCCGGAACCATCCCGGCAAGTTCTACGCCCTGCCCCAGGCTCCCCAGCAGTTTAAGCAGCTGCTGATGACCTCCGGCTTTGACAAATATTTCCAGATCGCCCCCTGCTTCCGGGACGAGGATGCCCGGGCGGACCGCACCCCCGGCGAATTCTACCAGCTGGATATGGAAATGGCCTTCGCCACCCAGGAGGACGTGCTGTCCACCCTTGAGGATGTGCTGGTGCCGGTGTTCCAGAAGTTCGGAAAGTACAGCCGGGTTTCTTCCGCCCCCTTCCGGCACATTCCCTACAACGAGGCTATGGAGCGCTACGGCTCCGACAAGCCGGACCTGCGTATCGACCTGGAGATTCAGGACATCACCGCTGAGGTCCAGGGCTGCGGCTTCGGTCCCTTTGAAAATGCCACCGTCAAGGCTGTAGTGGTGGACAACTTCGCCCAGGCCCGGAAGTGGATCGACAAGCTGCTGGCGGATGTGGAAGTCCAGACCGGCAACAAGGCCTGCTGGGTGAAGGTGGACGAAAACGGCGCCCTCACCGGCGGCGTGTCCAAGTTCCTCACGGAGAAGACCCAGGCGCTGACCGAGAAGCTGAACCTGAAGCCCGGCAGCTTCGTGTGCATGGCCGCCGGCAGGAAGGCTGCGGCCCAGAAAACCGCCGGTGTCATCCGCACCCTGCTGGGCAAGCGGGTCCCCGGCCACTTCGACGAGGAGCAGTACGCCCTGTGCTGGATCGTGGACTTCCCCATGTACGAAATCGGTGAGGAATCCGGCCAGCTGGAATTCTGCCACAACCCCTTCTCCATGCCCCAGGGCGGCCTGAAGGCTCTGGAAGAGGCTGAGGGCGACACCGAGAAGCTGCTGGCCATCAACGCCGACCAGTACGACCTGGTGTGCAACGGCTACGAGTCCGCCTCCGGCGCTGTGCGCAACCACGACCCGGAGATCATGGTCAAGGCCTTCCAGATGGTGGGCCTGGGCGAGGAGGACGTGAAGGCCAAGTTCCCCGCCATGTACAACGCCTTTACCTACGGCGCACCTCCCCACGCTGGTGCTGCCCCTGGTGTTGACCGCCTCATCATGCTGCTGACCGGCGAGGAGTCCATCCGGGAGGTCATCACCTTCCCCATGAACAAGAACGCCCAGGATCTGATGATGGGCGCTCCCACCGCCGTGGACAAGAGCCAGCTGGATACGGTGCACATCGCCCTGCTGGAAGAAGAATGAGCCTTTGCCCCGCTGGAAATTTTTCCCAGCGGGGCAATTTGCAAATTGTTTGCCGAACCGGCGCAACCAAAGGGGAAATTTGTCGAGTATTGTAGAAAGAAGGGAGGCGCACCTATGGACGACACTGAAATTGTGGAGCTTTACTGGCAGCGAAACGAGGATGCCATTGGCAAGACCCAGGAAAAGTACGACCACTATTTAACAAAAATTGCCTACAACATTTTGGCCAACCGGGAGGACAGCCGGGAGAGCGTCAACGATACCTACCTTGCTGCCTGGAATTCCATGCCGCCCCACCGGCCGGGGATCTTGTCGGCGTACCTTGCTAAAATCACCCGGCGGATCTCCATTGACCGCTTCCGCTACCGCACCCGAGAGAAGCGGCAGGGGTCGGAGTATGCCCTGTCGCTGACGGAGCTGGGGGAGTGTGTCAGCGCCGGGGACACCACCCAGGAGCTGGTCAGCGCCAAAATGCTGGCCAATGCCATTGCCGTCTATCTGCGGCTGCAAAGCCGGCAGGCCCGGACGGTGTTTCTGGCCCGGTACTACTTCCTGGATTCCATACGGGAAATCGCCATCAGCTGCGGCATGAGCGAAAGCGGGGTAAAAAGCCTGCTCCACAGAACCCGGGTGGGTCTGCGGGAGTATCTGAAAAAGGAGGGATTCGACCTATGACGGCAGAGCAGCTACACGATGCCATCGGCCTGCTTCCGGCGGATCTGGTGGCCCAGGCGGAGGAAGCCAGACAGGGGAGAAAGATACGGCCCTGGAAAAAATTGGCAGCTTTTGTCGCCTGCTTCTGCCTGGTGGCGGGCCTTGCCCTGACTGTGGGCAGGCAGCGGCCCAAAATGGAAGCCGCCGATGCAGTAGCGCCGGAGCAGTCCATGCTGACTGCCCAGCATGCAGCCCCCAAACAGGCCGGGGGCGCTGAGGCAAAGACCCGGTGCATCCAGGCTCAGCCGGAGAACACCCAGGCGGATATGGCCCCCAAGGCGGTGCTGGTTTCCCGGATGGAGGAGCTGGAAGACTGCCGAAATCAGTGGGGCGGATTCTACGGCCAGGGAGTTTTGCAGGAAGCCTTTTCCGGGTATGACGAAGCCTGGTTTGCGCAGCGGCAGCTGTACCTGCTGCCGGTGGATGCGGGGCAGAGCCTAAGCCCAGAGCGGATACAGCTGACGGAAAACGGCTGGGAGCTCACCCTCCGGGGAACGCCCGGCACGACCCATTGGCTGGTGCTGGTGGAGCTGGAAACAGGCAGCCTGACGGAAAGCAGCCAGGTGACCATTCACTGGAAAGCGGAATAAATACAGCGGCCAGCCCAAAATCCGGGCTGGCCGCAAGTTTTTGAAGAAAACCCATGTCCTTGCGAGGAGCAAAGCGGCGTGGCTTACGCCGAAGGAGCCTGGACGTAGTACTGGGCCTGGGCATTCCACAGCTGGGAATATTTTCCAGTTTCGTCCGCCAGCAGGTCCTGGTGGGTGCCCTGCTGGATTACGGAGCCGTTGGCAAAGACGGCGATTTCGTCGCAGAATTTGCAGCTGGACAGCCGGTGGCTGATGTACAGGACGGTTTTGCCCTTGGCGATGTCGTCGAATTTGGCGTAGATCTCCGCTTCCGCAATGGGGTCCAGGGCGGCGGTAGGCTCATCCAGGATGATGAACGGGGCATTTTTGTACAGGGCACGGGCGATGGCGATTTTCTGGGCCTCGCCGCCGGAGACCTCCACGCCGTCCTGGGTCAGGTCTTTGTAAAGCATGGTGTCCAGACCCTTTTCCATGGTGGCCAGGCGGTCGCCGAACCCGGCATCCACCAGGGCCTGCTGCACCCGCTGGCGGTCATAGTCCAGGCTGCCGGCCACGTTGGCACCCAGGGGCTGGCAGATCAGCTGGAAGTCCTGGAACACCACGGAGAAAATGCGCATGTAGTCATCGTAGCGGTATTTGCGGATGTCGATGCCGTTGAGGAGGATCTGCCCCTCCTGGGGGTCATACAGCCGGCACAGCAGCTTGATGAAGGTGGTCTTGCCGCTGCCGTTTTCGCCGACGATGGCCAGCCGCTTGCCGATTTGGAACTTCATGTTCACATGGCGCAGGGCCCACAAATCAGATCCGGGATAGCGGAAGGACACGTCCCGGAACTCCACCTCGTAGTGGCCGTCGGTGCGCTTCTCGGTGGTGAGGCTGCCCTGGTACATGGCGTTGGGAATGTCCAAAAATTCGTAGATGGTCTTCATGAATCCGCCGTTGGTGCGCATGTGGCCGCCGATTTCCAGCAGGCTGGACACATTCACCGCCAGCTTGGTGACGGCGCTGACATACTGGGTCACGCTGCCGATGCCGAAGGCACCGCCCAGGGCTTTCAGGCACACGAACGCATACACCACGCCGGACAGCACGGCGGGCATGGCCTCAGAAACGCCTGCGCACAGGCCCATGGTGGTATGCAGCAGCTTGTCGAAATGGGAGCCGACACCGAAGGTATTCTGCCGGCTGTAGCGGTCCGCCATGGCGGCCTGGCCATACATCCGCATGTCTGCGGCGTTTTCCACATTCTCGGTAATGGAGCGGGAAAAGTGGTGGAATACCCGGTTGCCGAACCGGGATTCCTCTGCCAGGTCGCTCCACTGGGTATTGACTTTGTTGGCAAAGACCGGGCCCAGGAAGGTGACGGCGGCCAGCACCGCCAGCAGCACCAGCAGGAACAGGGAATTGTTGAGCACCGTCAAGGCCCCGGCATTTTGGGGCACCTTCAGGGTAAACAGGCTCACCGTCAGGGCGGCGGCGCTGAGGATGCCCACGATGGATTCCACGATTTTGTTCAGATAGATGCTGATGTAGCGGAAGCCAAAGCCGCCCCAGTTTTCGCTCTGCTGGATCTGGGTGTACAGATCCCGGGTTTCCTGGCTGTCGGAATCGGAAAAGTCCATGCTCAGGAATTTGTCGGCGTACAGCAGGTTATACTGCCGGTAAAACAGGTCTTCTTTGACGCTTTTCCACCGCTCCAGCAGGAATTTTACCAGGCTCACACCGGCGGTGACGGACACGATGAGCACCACCCACCGGCCCAGCACCTCCACACGGCGGGCGGAGGCCAGCTCGTTGATCAGCTGGGCCGACAGCCAAATGGCGGCATAGGGAGAAAGGGCACTGACGGCGCTGTAAAGAATGGTGGAGGCCAGGAATCCGGGGGCTACCCGGTTTACATCCTTGGCAGCCCGCAGATGCAGGGAAATGGTCTGATGCATGGTCATCTGGTCAGTTTTCTTCATGGGGATCTCCTCCTTCCCGGTAGTACCGGCTCTGCACTTCAAACAGCTGGGCGTAGGCACCCTGCTTTTCCAGCAGGGACTGGTGGGTGCCCTCCTCCACAATGCGGCCGTCGGCAACGAAGATGATGCGGTCGCAGAAGCGGGTGGAGGCCAGGCGGTGGGAAATGAACACCGAGGTTTTGCCTGCGGTCATGTCGCTGTATTTCTGATAGATGTCGTTTTCTGCAATGGGGTCCAGGGCGGCGGTAGGTTCGTCCAGCACCAGAATGGGGCCGTCCTTATAGAGGGCTCTTGCCAGCATCAGCCGCTGGGTCTGTCCGCCGGAGAGCAGCACGCCGTCCAGATAGACCTCCCGGCCGATGTGGGTGTCCAGCCCCTGGGGGTATTTGGCCACCACCTCGGTCAGCCCCGCCTGCTCCAAGCAGGTGTTGACCCGGTCCAGGTCGATGTTGTCAACGGACTGGGCCACGCACTGGGCAATGGTGGTATCCAGCACCAGATACTTCTGGAACACGGCGGAGAACAGCTCGTAATACTGCGGGCGGTTAAAGGTGCGGATGTCCTGGCCGTTTAGCAGCACCCGACCCTCGCAGGGGTCATAGAAGCCGCACAGCAGCTTCACCAGGGTGGTTTTGCCGGCACCGTTCAGGCCCACAATGGCCAGCTTTTCCCCGGGATGGATGGTCAGGTTCACGTTTTCCAGAATGTTCTTCTGGGTGCCGGGATAGCGGAAGGTCACGTTTTCCAGGGTCAGCTGGTAGGCATCTGCCTTGGGAGGCTGGGCACCGCCCTCCAGCTGGAACGGCTCCGGGAAGTGGAGGTATTCCTGGATCTGGGACAGGGCAATGCTCTCCCGATGCAGCTGGGAAAACTCCGACAAAATGCCGGTGACCCAGTCGGAAAAGCCGCTGATGGCGGTGAAGTACAGCAGAAACTCCGATGCGGGAAGGCCCTGGTCCAGCACCTGCCAAATGAGCACGGCGTAGGCGATGCCGTTGCGCAGCAGGGTCATGGCCACGTCCAGCACATTGGCCCAGACGTACACCTTCTCCCGGCGCACCAGGAAAGCGGACAGGGTTTTCAGCGCCTTGGCCTGCAGCTCCCGGAGCCAGGTACCCAGGCCGAAGATCCGCACATCCTTGGCAAATTCCAGGCTGCGGGGCTTGGCGAGGAAGTAGCTTAGCTCCTTTTCGCACTGCTCCTTCTCCTCCCGGTGGCGGTACTCCCACTCGTGGATGTACCGGGAGACGAAGAAGCCAAGGGCGGAGGTGACCACCACCACGCAGATCAGGGGCAGGTTCTGGCCGGAAAGCAGCAGCAGGTACACGCAGAAGCCGGCCACATTGGTCAGCAGCTGGGTCAGGGTGGTCCAGATGTGCTCACCAGGGGCGGCATTGCTGTTCGTGGCGTTTTCCGCCTGGACCTTCATCTTCTGGAACTTGGGGTCCCGGGTGTTGGGGTAGGAGGTGCAGCAGGCTTTGTGCACCATCATGCGGATGAGGGCCGAGCGGGTGTCCACCTCGCCGGGAAGCCGGTTTTCCCGGAGATAGGAGCTTAGCCCCGTCATCAGAAACAGCAGCCCGGAGAAAAGGTCGATGGTCAGCAGCAGCTCCAAAACGGAGGCGCCCTTCTCCACCTGAGCCAGGATCTGGGGGGTTACGTACAGCTGGGCCAGATTCAGCCCCACCTGAGCGGCGGCAATGGCCAGGCACAGGAAGATGACCCGTTTGTGGGTCTGCCAGGCCAGCTTTGTCATAAATAAGACGTTGTTGACAATGCCGTATTTGGGTTTTTCGTTTGTTTTCATGGTATCATCTCCTCGTGAGCATATCTTAGCACAAAAATTCGTCCCCGGAACATTCTGGGGACGAATTGCTTTATTTGGGTGACGAACTGCAAAAGCTATACCTGGGGAATGAGGATTTCCGTGGTGAAGGCTCCATCCTCGGAGTTGCGGCTTAAGTAGCCGTCCAGCCGCTGGACAATGGTGTCCATGCGCACAAGGCCGAAGCCGTGGCCCTCGCCCTTGGTGGTGCGGAACACCTGGCCCATCTTTTTCATCTTTTTGCTGGAGGTGAAATTGGTGAAGGAGATGTACAGCTGGGTGCCCTTCATGTCCATGTACACCCGGATGAGCCGCTGGTCCTCCGGTAGGGACTGGCTGGCCTCGATGGCGTTGTCGAACAGGTTTCCCAGAATGCAGCACAGGTCCAGCTCCGACATGCTCAGCTTCACCGGGATGTGGGCATCGCAGTGGACGGTGATGGACTTGGACCGGGCCAGGGAGATTTTGCTGTTCAAAATGGCATCGGCCATGGGGTTGCCGGTTTTCACCACGGTGTCCAGGGTGTTTAGGTCCGTGTCCAGCTCGTCCAAGTACCGGCGCAGGGCCTCTAAGTCACCGTTGGAGGTGAGCACCTTCATGGTCTGGATATGGTTGCGGTAGTCATGCCGCCAGGCCCGCATCTGGCGGTACATATTCTCCACTTCCTGATAGTGGGTTTCGATCAGCTCCCGCTGATAGGCGGCAATGCGCTTGTCGATTTGTTTGGAAAACAGGGACATAGGGGCCTCCTTACGTATGCTGGATGATTGCCCGGTTCAGCGGCTCGTAAGCGCCCCGGGGCAGGGGCAGCACCGTTCCGTCGGACAGGCGCAGTTCCGTCTTGGTGACCCGCTGGATATATTTCAGATTCACGATCATGCTGCGGCCCACCCGGCAGAACCGGCTGTCCAGCTCTTTTTCAAAGTCCGCCAGGGTGTGCTTGACGGTGTGATCCGTCTTGGCGTGGATGGTGACATAGTTCTGGTGGACATCCAGGTAGCGGATTTCGTAAAAGGGCAGCCGCACCAGCTCGCCATAGGCTTCCAGATTCAGGCAGCGCTCCTCCTGGCGGCGCTTTTCCAGGGCACGGTCCAGCACCGTCAGCAGCTTCTGCCGGTTCACCGGCTTCATCAGATAGTGCAGCGCTGCCACCTCGTAGCCCTCCATAATGTAATCGGAGTAGCCGGTGATGAACACGATCTGCACCGCCTCGTTGTGCTCACGCACCCGCTTGGCCATGGTGACACCGTCCATGGCTCCCATTTCAATGTCCAGCAGCAGAAGATCCCAGTCCTTGTCCTGGGCATACTGAAACAGAAACCGCTCCGCAGAGGAAAACACCGCCGCTTCCAAGGCAAGCCCCCGCTGGTCTGCCCAGCAGGTCAAAATCTCCCGAACAAACGCCCCGTCCTGGGCACTGTCATCCACAATCGCCGCCCGATAGGCCATGGCTGCACCTTCTTTCGCACTAGGATAAACCCATTATAATCCATTTTCCCAACCGATGCAAGGTCTGACAGGGCGGCGTGAGTGAAAAAATATCCCAGCAAAGATTTCTCTCTTGCTGCCCACGTTGGTTTCCCCAGGCAGTTCCCTGGTTTGTTACGTGGTAGTTGACGGACAAAAAACCTTCCCCGGGATGCGAATCAATAGTTGAAAAGCAGCAAAAGTGCGGAAAATGCCAGGGACGAATAGATATGTGTCAGCAGGCCCTGGTAGGAGCGGACGTAGCGGGCGGTTTG